>Ga0194132_10001572_pt1 | contig 46008 bp, 44 predicted proteins | sample TA2KigOf80mmetaG_FD_148612 | JGI IMG/M metagenome (GOLD analysis project Ga0194132, IMG submission 148612) | Freshwater microbial communities from Lake Tanganyika, Tanzania - TA2015054 Kigoma Offshore 80m | ecosystem: Environmental > Aquatic > Freshwater > Lake | place: Tanzania: Lake... | reverse complement strand
CGGCCAGCACCCTGGTCCAGATCGTCGACGCTCCGGGCAGCGGATCACCCGCGGCAACACCGTCGGGGAACAGCCCTGTCTCGGGCGTTCCGGGTGGCGGGGACGGTGGAGTCGGGCCGGGTGCGGGCACGACACAACCTCCAACGACGACAGCCGCCCCGGCGCCGAAGCCGAGCGCCATGAGCAGGTCGCGACGGCTCAGCCCGGATGCACTCGTCACCACCACCCCGCTGGATTGCTTCGTTCCCATCAGTTCCTCCGCCGCCTCGATCTGAACAAGAGTGTGGCACGATGCTCGAGGTCCAGCCATCGGGCTGTTCCCCCAGAGGAGGGGGTCGTGCACCGTCGAAGTGCAGCAGATCGAACGAAGCCGCTGACCCGCTCCGTGGCCGTGGGAGCGATGCTCGTCGGAGCCGTGGCCCTGCTCGCCGCGTGCGGCGGGACCAGCACCAGCGCACCGGACACCAGCGAACCGGCCACCAGCGCACCGGCCACCAGCGGACCGGGGAACGAACTGCCCGACAATGGTCCGCAGGCAGCAGCATCCACCGCTCCCGCAGCGCCGTCGAGTGGATGTGGCAGCACTGCAGGCGATGCCGGCGCCGGTCGACGCGTGATCACGGTCGACGGAACTGAACGCTGGTATCTCTGGACGCCCCCGGAGCAGCCGACTCGGGTCACTCCCCCGCCACTGCTGCTCGACTTCCACGGCCTGGCGGAAGGAGCAGAGTTCCACTCGGAGATGTCAGGGCTCGAAGACCTCGCCCGGCAGGAGGGGTTCGCCCTCGCCACGCCGAACGGGACTGGAGATCCAGTCGCATGGGGTATCGGAACCGGATCAGACAACGCAGACCTGCGATTCGTCGAAGCGCTGGTCGAAGAGATCAGCGCTTCGAACTGCATCGACGTGAACCGCATCTTCGCCACCGGACTCTCCAACGGAGCGCTCCTGAGTTCGGCACTTGCGTGTGCGTTGAGCGACCGGATCGCAGCGATCGCCACCGTGGCCGGAATCGCCGACCCGGCGGACTGTCGGCCGTCCCGCCGTGTACCGATACTGAACTTCCACGGAACCGACGATGCGATCTTGTTGTTCAACGGTGGAGTCGGCGATCTCGGCGCTGCTCTTCAGGGCGGAACGCCCTCCTTGCCGCCGGGTTATGTTGCCGATCTCGATGGCACCGGTGTTCCGGCCGCTGTGGCTGCATGGGCCGCCCGCAACGGATGCGTTGGGTCGCCCAGTGACGGGCGTCAAGCCGTCGATGTGCTCCGACGGACCTACCGCTGCCCAGCGGACGGCGAGGTCGTGTCCTACGTGATCGAAGGAGGCGGTCACTCCTGGCCGGGCAGCGAGGTCTCTGCCACCCTCGAACCAGTCATCGGGAAGACCACACGATCGATCAGCGCCAATGAGCAGATGTGGGAGTTCTTCACTCGGCACGCACTGCGGGCCGGTCCTGTGGTGCCGACCGCTCCGGATCAGGGCGAGGGCGCCTGAACTCGGCGAGGGAGATCAAGGCGGATCGGGAGTTCCATGGCGTCGGCGACGAGCAGGGGTCGGGTCAGCCCGAATCCCTGCGCTCGCATGACCCCGATCTCGACGAGGAGCTCGATTTGCTCTGCGGTCTCGACTCCCTCGGCGATCACTTCCAGACCGAGCGTCTCGGCAAGTTGGTACGTCGCAGAGACCACGCTAGTGGAGCCGAGTGCCGGGTTGAGTTCGGCGACGAAGGTCCGATCGATCTTCACCACGTCAACCGAGAAGTCGAGCAGGTGAGACAATGACGAGTATCCAGTTCCGAAGTCGTCGAGAGCGACTCGGAATCCAAGTCGACGGAGATGGTTCAAGCGGTCTGAGACGACATCCGGGGCAGCCACGAGGGCACCTTCGGTCAACTCCACCACGATGGAATCCGGTCGGACACCGACCCGGCTGAGCCGCTCGAGCAGTCGCTCGATGAAGTTGGTTTCGACGATCTCTGTCGCAGAGGCATTCAACGTGAGATAGGCGACCCGTCGATCAGGATTGCTGTGTTGCCAATCGCGAAGGAACTCGAGTGCTTTGTCCATCACCTGAGCCTGAATCTGCGGAAGCAGACCCGCTCGTTCGGCCGTATCGATGAAGGCGCTGGCGGGAACCACTTCGCCGCTGGGACGGCGCCAGCGGGCGAGAGCCTCGAATCCGACAATCGAGCCGTCGTGGAGATTGACGATCGGTTGAACCGCTGGCGCGTAGGCAGATTCGTCCACTGCTCGCCGCAGGCTGATCTCCATGTCATGTTCATCATCGAGATCCCGCTGCATGGCGTCGTCGAACACCCTGATGGCCCCCGGCCGATCACGCTTGGCGTGGTACATCGCAATGTCGGCCCGCTGCAGCAGGTCATCGGGAGATTCAGGAACGCTGCCGTTGCACTTCGAGACAGCACAACCGATACTCGCAGTCAGGTGCCACTCCATCCCTTTCGGGAAGTATGGACGAGAGAGGACCTCCACGAAGTGGGCCGCTCGTTTCAAGATGGTCTGAGCGTGGTCGACGATCGGAGCGGCGCCGACCGTTGGCTCGCCTCGAACGTTCGACCCCAGATCGATTCCGGCGAGTGGAAAGCGGTGGATCACCACGAACTCGTCCCCGCTGAGTCGATAGACCGACTCGTTCGAGTGGGTTGTGTTCCGCATCCGGCGCGTCACCTCGCAGAGGACGTCGTCGCCGGCTGCGTGACCTGAGGTGTCGTTGACCTGCTTGAAGCGATCGAGGTCGACGAAGAGGACACCAACGGAGGCGTCGTACCCCTCGACATCCCCGAGGAGGGCGGATCGATTCCCGAGACCGGTGAGAGCGTCCTGTCGTGACTGTTCCCACAGAGCATGATGCGCCCGTTCGATCGTGCGGCGGGTCGCTCGCTCACTGCGCACCGCATCCGCCACCCTCCAGGAGACGAGGAACGCAATCGCAGCGGTCGAAATCAGGAGCACGGGGACGGCGACGGCGTTCCCCACCCACAAGATGATGGCCGCAGTGATGGCTGGAGCCGCTAGGGACGCTCCGAGCAGGATGAAGCGGACTCGGCCGATCTCGCTGGGGTCGGCAGACGGTTCCGCCAGTGTCATCGCCGATCTGGAGGTGGCAGCCATCCCGAGGCAGATGAACGCCACGGTGTAGACGAGGCTCGACCATGGCGCGCCGTCGACGTTCAGCAGCGCTTCTCTCAGGAAGATCACGTCCCCCACGATCGTGGCGAGTAGGTAGCAACTGATCCAGACGACCACGGCACTGAGATGACGCGAGGAGAGAACGACACCGACTGCAGCGCCGAGAAGCGCGAGGTCGAGGAGCGGATAGGCCAACAGGACGCCGGTGTCCCAGGTGAGAGCTGAGGTGGTGGGTTCGAGTGTCGATCTCAGGAGTTCCCACACCAACATGGACAGACCCGCAGCCAGGAGAAGTCCGTCGAACATCGCCTGAACGCCAGCCCGACCGCCTCGGCATCTCGCCACCCACCACAGGGCGAACAAGAGAAACGGATAGCCGGCGAGGTAAACGATGTCGGCGACCGAGACAACTGGATCGGACCCGAGTGCGCAGAGCATCGAGTGCACAACGTCGCCGACAACCCCGCTCAGAGTCACCACTGCGAGGATCATCCACGCACGCCTGGTGTCAGGAGGGGCGGCCAGCGCCACGAGCACGCTGGCGGCGAAGACCACACTGATCAGGATCAGGCTGGGAACATCCAGGGCGGTGAAAACCAATCGGGTCACCGTGCCCGTGGCCACCATGATCTGCCACACGATCACAGCGAAGCCCAGCAGGACGACAGCCAGACGCAGCGCAACCGCACTAGGTGCGCTGGGGCTGCGAGGGTCCGGGCTCACCCGGAGCACGCTTCCGGACACGACCGGAACCTACCAGCGCCAGCGAGAGACACCACCGTTGAATCTCAATTCCCACCTGATCGAGTCGGGCTGGGGAGATTCGAACTCCCGACCTCGATCCCCAGTCGAGATCCGGCCGTTTCGGCGGGTCCGGCTGGTGGCCCCCGGTCCCGCGATCCCCTTGTTTCCGGGGATCTCACTTCCGGGCGGTAGTGGGAGATCCGGCCGATCGTCAGAGTCCTGCATACATTCTCCATACATCGATGTATCTCGATTCGAGCGGATCGGTGCGCAATGAGGCCTGCTACTCGAGAGCGTCTGCGAGCTGCTCGGCCATCGCCGGTACATCGATCGTGGCGATCGTCCAGATCTGGTCCATGTCGACACGGTGGTAGTGGTGCGCCAAGAGGTGCCGCAGGTTCACCACGTGCCGCCACGCCACGTCAGGGTGCTCGCCCTTGAACTCGTTCGACATGGCGTTCGAAGCCTCACCGATGATCTCGAGCAACCGTTCGGCGGCACGCTGACGAGTCGAGTCGCTGTCGAACACCTCACGGCCCTCCGCAACCAGCGCAGCCAGCTGCGCAGCTGCCTCGAGGACGTCGGCGACCCGCAGCTCGTCGGAACGGCTCAAATCGGCACAGCTTCGCGACGGATGTGGTCGTCGCGCTCCTTGAGTCCGCCGACGGACACGACGTCGACGGAGACGCCCAGTAGCTGCTCAAGCGCTTCCTGCAGATCCATGAGGTCGAACAGGGAACTGCCCGGCTCGAACTCGACCAGGAAGTCGATGTCGCTCTCAGGAGTGTCGTCACCCCTCGCGACAGAGCCGAACAATGAGGCAGTCCGACCACGGTGCTGGCGCACGAGATCGTTGATCTCGTCCCGCTTCGATTCGACGATCGCTCGATGCGCTCCCACGGATTCAGCCTACCGTCGGAGCTCGTCCAGCCTCACGACCGCAGGCATCGAGCCCGATGGAACGCTCGACGATTGCCTGTGGGCGAGGAGTCGCACGCCGACTGGCTCGGGAGCCAGCTCACGCCCATCGACCAGGTCGGACTCGGGAACCACCTCGCCCAGCAGATCCACGGCGAGTAGACCTCCCGGCCCGACTCACCCGTGTGGCTCAAGCGGTGAGTCCGGCGACCGCGGCGGCAGTCGCCCGATAGCCGGAGTCACTCCATGCCTGCTCCTCCTGGCGGCACGTGTACCCCAGCTTGATGACGTGCGGGTCGTCGGAGGCAACCAGCGCCTCGGAGATCTCGGGCCAGCCGCGTGGCGGCGACGCGCCGTCGTCGACCGTGTCGACCGCGAGCGTGCCGATCACCACGTAGGCCGCTCCGACGGCGCGGACCAGCGCCGCGACCAGCGATCCCGCCCGCTCGGACGTCGGGGTCCGGGCGAGCACGAGGCGGGCGGCGTGAGTGCCGGTCATGGTGTGGAGCTCGAAGAAGTCGCCGGTCGCCCGGTACAGCTGGTGGGTGAGCCGGGCCAGCTCGGCGAGCGAGTGCTCGTCCACCTCCACCCTGGCGGCCAACTCGACGAAGTCCGGGTCGGCCGCCACCTCGGCGAAGCAGTGGGCGAAGCCCGTGGCCCCGAAGGTGCGGTCGCGCAGTCGCGGGTGGTCGCGCAGGGCGGCGAGCAGTCCGGCTGCGCCGAGCCCGCCGCCACCGGTGACCGGGGGCACCTGGACGAACTGCGCCGAGTCGGCCAGGTAGGCCAGCCCGGCGGCCACGTCGCGATCCCGGCCGTGTTCGAGTGCGTAGCCCAGCCGGATGAGGCCGTGGAACGCCGCACCCCCGACACCGTCGAGCAGGATGCCGAGGTGGCGTCCGAGGGTGGCGTCGACCCCGGCGCTGTCCACCTCCTTGCCGAAGTACGCCACCAGGTCGCCGAAGCGCTCGCCCGTGCCCAGCGCGCTGCCCAACGTGGAGACGGTGACGGCCGTGCCGGTCGGTGGGCGTCGGGGTGCGAGCCGCGAGGCGTAGCCCTTCGAGAACTGCTCGAGCCGCCGGTCGTCGGCGCCCAGGGCATCGAGGGCGATCAGGGTCATCGGTCGGTGGTTCGTGAGCCCACCGGCGGTGACCGGGTCGGTGGTCAGGTCCTCGTCGAGGAGGCGGTCGAGCGTGCCCGTGGTTACGCGCTCACCGTACCGTCGGGCGCGTCGACGACCCCGTCCGGGCCCCCGGCGGCCCATGTGCCCGCGCCGCCGGACGTGGTCATGCTCTGTATCGATCCGGGCACGCCCACGGTCACGTTCACCATGAACGGCCACACCACGGTGCTCGACAACCCCGATCGCGAGACCCTCATCGAGGAGATCCGGGCCACGCTCCGCCGCCTCCGGGCGTCCTGAACGTCCTGCTTCCCGACCCGCGACGGCATCAGCGCGTGTCAAGGGTTCGTTCCTGGAGGAAATGCGCGTGGGGTTGTCCTCGGGCGGAGCCCGGGGTTCGGGGTGCTCGGCGGGCTGGGTGTGGTGGTCGGGGGTTCCGTGCGGCGCTGGCTGATGTCCGCGGACTCGGCTGCCCGGGGGCGGCTGGTCCAGGCGCGTGTGTTCGGGCTCGCTGTGGGGGTGGGTCCCGGCGTCTTGCTTAGGTCGACATGACCCCCGGAAGTCGGGGGCCTGTCCTAGCGCGCTCGACGTCGGTCCGGGACCCGTCCGCGACCTGTGTTCAGCGGTGTGCCTCGTTGCCGGTTGAGTTCGATGAGGTGATGGGCGAAGGTGGCAGCTGCGGGTCGGTCACGTCGTTTCCGGCGTCGGTTGTGACGTCGTGACGGGCCGGCCCGCACTCGTGGGGATCGGGTGCGCGGGGTCGAACGCGACGCCGTCGCGCATCAACGCGAACGCGACGCGGTGCGCGCGGTGTGCAACGGCGACCGCGGCGATCGGGCGGGGTTTCCCGCGGCTGATGAGCCGGGCCCGATAGTCGGCGAAGTCGGGCTGGTGCATGCCCATGCCTTTGCCGAGCTCGAGGATCGCCTGGTGCAACGTGACGGACCCGGACTTCGTGATGCCGAGCCCGGGGCGGGCGCGCCCGGCTGATTCGTAGCTCGCCGGTGACAGCCCAGCAAACGCGTAGGCGGAGTCTGCGTCGGTGAACCGGGTGTGGTCCCCGATCGCGGCGCCATAGGCGGAAGCGCGCACGACACCGAACCCGGGCAGCGATGTCAGCACTCTGGCGGGAGTCGATGCGATCAACGCGGCGAGTTCGCGTTCGCAGCGCAGGACCTCGCCTTCGACGGTCAGGAACATGGACAGGTCCGCTGCGAGGTGCTGCTCGACGAGGTCGCGTTGGCTGCTCTGGGGTGTCAACGCGTCGCGCGCGCACGCAACGATCAGTTCGGACTTGGCGACCGTCATGCGGATCCCGCGAGTCCGGGCGCAACCGGCGAGGCGATTCGGGCCGAGTCGGACAACGCGCTCGGGGTTGCAGAACTCGGTGAGGATCATCCGCCCGGACCTCGTGGCGAAGATGTCGCCGAAACACGCGCCGAGACCCGGGAACACCAGATCGAGCTGCGCGTGGATCTGCTGGCGGAGCCGGCGACCCATGTCGACCTTGCGGCGCCGGTGACCCACCCACGCCGCCTGCTCCAGCAGCGCCGCGCTGCGCTGCTGCGGCGGCCGGCCTGCGCCACGGATCAACAAATCCGCGATCGCAGCGAGGTCTCGTTCGTCGGTCTTCTGGCGGGCCCGCAGCTGCTGACCCCTCGCAGCTTTGACCGCGGCGGAATTCAACTCGACAACCTCGACGTGGTCAGCGACGAGATGCTCGACGAGCGGACGGTGATAGTGACCCGCGGTCTCGACCCCGACCCGACACAACGCCGCCGACCGTGACACAGACGCGCTCACGGTCCGGTCGCTGAGCACCTTCGCTCCGGACGCGGTCAACGCGAACTTGAACGGCGACATCACGACCTCACCCCGCAGATCGGTCACCATCGCCATCGCTTCGGACTTGCCGACATCGACCGGCACCAACAACACCTGGCCCGGGTCCAAGCCCCGGACACGGGCCATGAACTCGGCCTGCTCCGGGCCACCAACGAACTCCACAGCCATGCTCGAACCTCCTGATCGGTGAAGGTCCCACCATCGCCCCAGCGGACGAACCCGTCACCCCTCCGAACACCCTGTGCCTTGTATCAGCGCGTGTAGCAAGCCCTGATGTGAGATTCGGGCGCGATCTCCTGTCCCGTGGTCGCGGGTCGTGTTCCAGCGGAGGGCGGTGGGGCTGGGGTCGGGTGGTCCTGGCGGCGCTGGCTGATGTTCGCGAACTCGGTCGGCACGGCCGGCCGGTTCAGGCGCGTGTGTTCGTGCTCGCGAGTGGGGGTGGGGACCCGGCGTCATGCTTAGGGCGACATGCCCGATGAGGGCTGTCCAAGCGCGCTCGACGTCGGTCCGGGTCCCCTCCCGACCGTGGCCCCGGCTGCTCGTCGGGGTGTTGAGTTCAGTGAGGTAGATCGGCGATGGTGGAGGCGCGGGCCGGTTACGTCGTAGGTGACGACCTCGTCGTCATGACGGACCGGTCCGCACTCTGTGTCGGGTCGAAGGGTTGGCCGTCGCGCAGCATCGCGAACGCCAAGCGGTGTGCCCGGTGCGCGACCGCGACCGCGGCGACCTGGCGTGGCTTGCCTCTGGCGATCAGCTGGGCGCGGTAGTTGATGAAGCTCTCTTCGGACTGGCCGAGTCCGAGACCGAGCTCGAGGATCGCAGCGCGCAGGTTGATCGACCGGGCCTTGGTGATCCCGAGCCCGGGGCGGACCTTGCCGGCGGAGTCGTAGCTCGCCGGGGACAGCCCAGCGAACGCGTACGCGGCATCCGCGTTGCGGAACCGGTGGGGATCACCGAGCGCTGCGCCGTAGGCGGACGCCCGGATCGTCGACACGCCGGGCAGCGAGGTGAGGACCGCGGCGGGCGTGTCGGGCAGCAGCCGTGCGAGCTCGGCTTCGGCTCGGACCATGTCGGCCTCGACCCGTTCGAACAGTGCGACGTCTGCTGCGAGGATCTCTGCCAGGACCGCCCGTTCAGGCGTCGGGAGCGCCAACGAGTCCCGGGCGGCGTCGACGACCTGGTTGGCCTTGTCGCGGGTCATGCGCGCACCACGGTTTGCAGCGAACCGCTCGAGGCGTGTCGGTCCCAGACGCACGACCCGGTCAGGACAGCACAGCTCGGAGAGGATCAGACGCCCGGCTCGGGTCTCGAACAGCGACGAGAAGCAGCTCGACAGGCCGGGGAACACGAGATCGATCTGGGCGTGGATCTGCTGGCGCATCCGTCGATAGATCTCGACCTTGCGGCGCCGATGCCCGACCCACGCGAGCTGCGCTGCGAGGACCTCCGCTCGAGACTGCGGCGGCCGCCCAGCACCGCGGGCCATCAGATCTGCCATTGCGGCGAGGTCGCGTTCGTCGGTCTTCTGCCGGGACCGCAGCTGCTGCGCGCGGGCGTGTTTCACCGCTGCGGGGTTCAACTCGATCACCTCGACCGAGCCGCCCACCAGCGACGTCACCAACGTGCGGTGATAGTGACCAGCGGTCTCGACCCCAACCCGACACAGCACTGCGGCACGCTCCTCGACGGCGGCCGACGTTCGTGCCCGCAACGCGGCGACGCCGGAGACCGTGAGCGCGAACTTGAACGGCGGCGTCACGATCTCACCGCGGAGATCGGTGACCATCGCCATGGCTTCGGACTTGCCGACATCGACCGGCACCAACAGCACCTGGCCCGGTTCCACGCCCCGGACCCGCGCCATGAATTCGGCCTGCTCCGGACCTCCAACGAACTCGACAGCCATCACGAACCTCCAGAATCGACAAGGGGCTGCCACCCTCGCCGATCACCACACGCGAGGCCCCGACGTCCGACTCTGACGTGTATCAGCGCGCGGGAGTCACCCCGCGGACGCCGCCACGGCGGAATCCGTGTCGGCTGAACGCTCTGCCGGTGGCAAGGTCAACGGATGCCAGAGCGTTCCGCAGAAGGTCCAGCGATCGAGGTCGTGTACCCGAACGCTGACCATGCCCCCGTCATCGGCGACGTGTACCTGCGCTCGTGGCGCGCTGGCTACGACGGCCTCGTCGATCCCGTCCGGCTCGAACCCGTCGCCGCCGAACGAGCGGCCTACGACTGGCTGGCGGCGATCAACGATCCAGACGCCAGGTTCGCTCTGGGCTACGTCGACGGCGCTGCTGCCGGCGTGGCGAAGATCGGACCGGACCCCACCGAAGCGGTTCGAGGCACCTGGCTCGAGCTGCTCTACGTCCCACCTGGGTTCTGGGGCAGCGGAGTCGCCAACGCGTTCCTCCGCTGGGCGACCGACCACGCTGCGGCCGACGGAGCGACCGTCATGCGCCTGCGGGTCGTCGAGGCACAACACCGAGCTCGACGGTTCTACGAGCGCAAGTGCTGGGAGTACGACCCCGACGTCCCGCCCTCGCACAACGACTTCTTCCCGCTGCTCTGCATGCGCCGCTGCCTGCCGACGGCGCGTTGGCGACCGGGCGTTGACGACTGCGCTCCGGCGACGGGCCCTGACTACAGCGCGCTGAAGAGGCTGTCGATCGAGCCGGGGTCGACCTGGCGAGGCGTCGAGGAGAAGTCGAACTCGCCCTCGACCTCGTAGAACGCCCGCAGCTCGGTCGACTCGATCACGTCGTCGATCCTCGAATGGCGCTTCGCCTCCTGATCGGCCACGGCATCGCTCCCCGCAGCCAGCTGATCCGGGTCGATCTGCACGAAGCCGACGGTCAGCACGTCACGCGGGTCGGCGAGGCTCGTCGCGCTGATCACCCGTGCCGGCACGCCGAACCCCTCCTCGGCGCACCACGCCTCCTCGAAGTCCGCATACGAGAACCCGGGCTTCAGCCGGCGGACGAACACAGCCACGATCACGCGCCCGACCGTAGCAGCCTCCGCCCTCCTGCGTCCCGGTGGACGGATCCGACCCGACTCGGTCGCCGGACCGTGGTGCCGCCCTCAGCGCGCTCGGAACGTGTGCTGCGGGCGAAACCTCGGCCGAAAAGCGGCGAAGCCCCTGCAGATGCAGGGGCTTCGTACCGTCGGGCTGGGGAGATTTGAACTCCCGACCTCTTGACCCCCAGTCAAGCGCGCTAACCAAACTGCGCCACAGCCCGTGAAAGAGACGTTAGCCGCGGCACTCAGCGGCCCTGAAGGACGCCACGAGCGCTAGTTGATCAACCAGACAACCCCCTGCACAAGGCGCCATCCGAGATAGATGACGAGGGCGGCAACGAGCAGCCAGAAGTGCCATGGCACACGCAACGGAGTCGGCTCGGACCCGGCGGGCGTGTCATCGGTGAGGGCCTGGGACAGTCCCTGGGGCGGAACGGACACTTGGTGCCCGGATGGGCAGTCGCCCTCGGAGGTGAGTGTCGACGGGGTGTAGAACCGGTTACAGGATTCACACCACGGCACGCAACAACTCCTCGCAGCAACGCCGGCTCATCAGACTGGCGGGACGCCATGGCGCCGACGAGAGAAGTGACGATCTCGGTCCATCGATCGCTCAATGCGCACAGCGATCTGATCGCGGAGGTCCTCGAACTCTACAACGGCATCGACGACGAGCTCTGAGGCCAGGCGCAGCAGGTCGACGTCCTCCTCGTAGATTCGCCGCTGTTCGGCGACGAACGCATCACGCTCGTCGGCGTCATCGATCGCTGCGATCTTGTTGGCGAACACCGCATTGACCGCGGCCTCCGGTCCCATGACCGCAATCTTCGCCGTTGGTAGGGCGAGCGTCGCAATGGGATCGAATGCCGGCCCCGACATGGCGTAGAGCCCGGCCCCGTAGGCCTTGCGGAGGATCACCGACACCTTGGCGACGGTGGCCTCTGACACTGCGGTGATCATCTTCGCCCCGTGGCGAATGATGCCCTGCCGCTCCACCTGGCTTCCGATCATGAACCCGGGCACGTCGGCGAGGAAGATCAGCGGCACCCCGAAGGCGTCGCAGAGCCAGATGAACCGAGCGGCCTTGTCGGCTGAGTCACCGAAGAGAACTCCGCCCTTGTGCAATGGATTGTTCGCCACGATGCCGACTGGCCGACCCTCGAGCAGCGCCAACCCGACCACCAACTCGGGAGCGAAGAGCGGCTTGATCTCAAAGAATGACTCTGCGTCCACGATCCCGTCGATCACGTCGTGGATGTCGTAGCCCTGGGACTCTTCTGCCGGAACCACGCCGCTGTGCAGATCGCGCCCCGGTGGAACTGGTGTGTACGTCGGAAGGGGGTCGTTCCAACGGCTCGGCAGATACGTGAGGTAGGCCCGTGCCTGCGCCAGAGCATCCTCGTCGTCGACGGCGAGGTTGTCTCCGCACCCCGACACCGTGGCATGCATTCGGGCCCCACCCATCTCCTCGAGCGTGACCTGCTCCCCCACCACCATCTCCGCCATGCGTGGCGAGCCGAGGTACATCGAGGCGTTGCCCTCGACCATGACGACGATGTCGCAGAAGCTCGGGATGTAGGCCCCGCCAGCCGCTGACGGACCGAACAGACAGCACACCTGAGGAACGCGACCCGACAACTTGACCTGGTTGAAGAAGATCCGGCCCGCGCCGCGCCGCCCGGGAAACAGATCGACCTGGTCGGTGATCCGGGCCCCGGCCGAGTCGATGAGCCACACGACAGGCAGGTCGTCACGCAGGGCGGTCTCGGTCAACCTGACGATCTTCTCCACGGTCCGGGCACCCCATGAGCCCGCCTTCACCGTCGGATCGTTGGCCACCACACACACCGGCCGACCATCGACGTTGCCGACACCGGTGATCACCCCGTCAGCCGGAAGATCAGCCGCCATGCCGACTGCGTACGGGGCGTTCGCAAGCAGCTGATCCTCGACGAACGAACCCGGATCACACAGCACTGCGATCCGCTCACGTACGTGCAGCTTGTGCTGCGCCTCGAGCTTGGCGCTGCCAGCCTCCCGGTTGCCAGCGACCGCTCGATCGACCGCCCTGCGAATCCGTTCGGCTGGTTCCACGCTGGCTGCCCTCAGTCGACCGAGACCAGATCGACGGTGAACACCAGCGTTGCTCCCGGTGCAATTCCCGCTCCCGGAGGCGGCCTGTCGCCGTAGGCCTGTGCCGCTGGGATGACCAGAGTTCGTCGGCCACCTTCCTTCATGCCGACCAATCCGGTCCCCCAGCCCTCGATCACCCGATCGAGCGGCAACTGCCTCGGTTCACCATCGCTCCATGACGAGTCGAATTCGACTCCATCCGACGCCTGAACGCCGACGTAGTGAGCGGTCACCGTGTCGCCAGGTTTCACCTCGGCCCCCGTGCCCTCCACATCGTCGGTGACGACGAGTTCCTGCACCTCGTCGGTAGCTTCGACCGTGGGCTTTCCACGCGACTCGATCTCTGCCAGCACCGGGGACACCTCCGTTCCGCCGCCTCCCGTTGGGACGGTCGTCGTTACCTTGGCTGCATCATCGCTGCCGCAGCCGACGACGGCGAATCCGCAAACGGCCCCGAGAGCCATCAGAGCGAGACCAACGGTCCTCAACCGACGACCGTCAGACTTTCGTGGGGTGGTGATCGGGGAACTCGACGAGTCGCCGTGCGCCATGGTGTCCTCCTGCATCTGTGCTCGATTGAAATCGGTTTGCCATCGGCTTCATGCGGGGCCGGTTGCGGATCCGTCAGGGACACTAGGCCCGATCAGGAGTTTCGGCGTCGCACCCGTAGTTTGACCGGCACCGAACCGAGGTCGAAGGCCTCCCTGAGGCTTCGTTCGAGATACCGCAGGTACGACTGAGGTAGTTCCTTGTTGGAGAAGAGCGTGAAGGTCGGTGGATCCGTCGCTCCCTGGGTGGCGTAGAGCACCCGGGCTCCGTGCGGTGCCGGGTGCGCCTGTTGTGCCGCCCGGAGAACGTCGACGACCTGCCGGGTGGGGATGCGCGTGTGGTACTGCTCGAGGGTCACCCCGAGGGCCGGAAGCAGGCGGTGGACCCCCCGACCGGTCAACGCCGAGATCCGCAGGACCGGGGCGTCTCCGAGGAAGTGGAGCTTCTGGCCGAGTTGGTACAACACTTCCTCACGGCGCTCGCCGTCGAGCAGGTCCCACTTGTTCAACAGCACCACGATCGGGCAGCCGGCGGCATCGATTCGCTCAGCGAGCCGTTGATCCTGATGAGTGACTCCCTCGGTCGAGTCGATCACGAGCAGCGCCACGTCGGCGGTGTCGATGGATCGGAGTGCCCGCACCATCGAGAAGTACTCGGTGTCCTCGTCGATGCGGGCTTTGCGTCGCATGCCTGCGGTGTCGACGAAACGAATCGGACCCGACGGAGTCTCGACGATCGTGTCGACGGAGTCGCGGGTGGTGCCGGGCATGTCGTGGACGACCGATCGCTCCTCCCCGATCAGGCGGTTGAACAGCGTCGACTTCCCCACGTTGGGTCGACCAACGAGCGCCACGGCGACGGTCCGATCGGGCTCGTCGTGTTCGTCGACGGTCCCCGCATCGCGATCCGACTCGGGATCGGCGGCTGGGTCACGATCGGCCATCTCGGATGCACTCGTGTCCGGGAGAAGCTCGACCACGCGGTCGAGCAGATCTCCGGTTCCGCGTCCATGTTGGGCCGACACCGGGATCGGATCGCCCATCCCGAGCCTGAGCAGTTCCCAGATCGCTGGTTCGTGCACGGCGTCGTCGACCTTGTTCGCCACCACGAGAACCGGGACGCCACGGCGACGAACGAGGTCCGCCACGGCAGCGTCCTCCTCGGTGATGCCAATCGTGGCGTCCACCACGAGGAGCACGACGTCGGCCTCGTCGATTGCGACGACCGACTGTGCCGACACCTTCACGTCGAGGTCGGTCCCGGCGGTGAGCCAACCACCGGTGTCGATCAGGCGGAACCGGTGACCGGTCCAATCGGCCTCGACCTCCACTCGATCCCGCGTGACTCCCGGTCGTTCCTCGACGATGGCGACGCGCTCACCGACAATCCGGTTCAACAACGACGACTTCCCGACGTTCGGCCGCCCGGCGATCACTACGGCCGGGAGTGCGGCGCTCACGGCGCCGCTCCGAGAGCCACACGCAGCGAACGTCCGTCAGTGGCGACGATCTCGACCTGTCGCGGTAGGTCAGCGGGCTCCACTCCGTCGAGGAAACGTCCACCCGAGAGGCACACATCAGGCAGGAGGTAGCGGTCGCCGTGGGGTGCAGAGCGGAGCACCTCAGCCACATCGGCACCCACCATGAGCCCGGTCACCCCGATGTTGCCGCCGAAGAATCGGTTCGGTACCGGCACCACCCGCACGTCGTCGCGTCCGAGCGACTCCACGAGCGGTGCGAGGACCTCCGCTCCCAGACAGCCGGTGAGAATGGCGATCCGAGCTGCAGACGGTCCCGCGGTGTCGGACTCGGACGGAGCCGAATCGCCCCGCGCTGTCGAGTCCACCAGGGCCCCGGGCTCACCTCTGGGCGCCCGGTACCCCACGGCCGGTGCACCGTCGACCGAGGCGAAGAAGCCGGGTTGAGTTCCGAGCACCGTTCCGGATCGGCCGGAGAACTCGAGTTCGAACGCTCGTGCCATACCGATTCCATCCTCGTGCATGGCGAACTCACCGTAGGCCTCGGCGGGCGGGAACGTCCGGCCGGCCAGTAGGTAGTACTCGTCGGCCGCCGCCACGAGCGGTCGGCCGAGGATGGCGGTGAAGACCTCCTGGGCCTGTTCGACGATCTCGATCACCGCATCGGCCTCCTGCTGGGTGTGTGGCCGCATCCGTAGTTCGGTGTTGTGGTCCGAAACACCGAGTGGCACGACGGCGAGGCTCGCAAGTTCGGGGTACTCGTCGAGCACTCCGCAGAGCGTGTCGGCCAACACCGCAGCGTCGTTGACACCGGGACAGACGACCACCTGGCCGTGGACCTCGACTCCGGCGTCGAGCAGGGCCCGCAACCACCGCAGGCTCGTGGCCCCCCGACGATTGCGGAGGAGATCGGCGCGGACCTGAGGATCGGTCGCATGGATCGACACGTACAACGGCGCCAGACCCTCCATGAGGACCCGTTCGAGATCGGCCTCGGTGAACCTCGTCAAGGTCGTGAAGTTGCCGTAGAGGAACGACAGTCGATAGTCGTCGTCCTTCAGATAGAGGCTGCGCCGCATCCCCCGGGGCAACTGGTGGATGAAGCAGAACTCACAATGGTTGTCGCACGTGCGCACCCCATCGAAGACTGGTGAATCGACCTCGAGACCGAGTGGTATGCCGGCGTCCTTGAGCACCTCGATCGTGACGTCGAGTCCGTTGCGGACCACCTTCAGGTCGACGTGCGGCTCGTCGCCGAGCACCCGGTACTCGATCACGTCGCGTATGGGTCGACCCGAGATGGAGATCAACTCATCGCCGATGAGTACGCCCGCTCGCTCAGCCGGGGAACCCGGCGCCACGGCCACCACAACTGCATTCGACACCTTGAGAACCTACCCGCACCCCTGGCCGGGCGACGTGGTCCGAGGCGCTCGACCGTGACACCATGAGGGAGTTCGACAACCGGGGGGACCCATGACCATCGGAACGCAGCATCGACTCATGCCATCCCGACTCGCCGTGATGCTCGGCGTGGTTGCCGTTCTGGCGGGTGCCTGCGTCATGCCACCGCCCCCGGCGGGTGGCGCTGATCCGAACGCGGCGCCCAGGGCGGCCGAGGCCGCCTACGTCGGACCGGGGCCGTACCCGGTCGGCGTGACGACGCTGTCGCTCGGGGACCGTGACGTCGAGGTCTGGTACCCGGCTGATGTTGCGGGTATCGGGTCCACCCCGGCGGAGTCCTACTTCATCAGGGACTTCGTTCCGCCGGCGTTCGACGCCCTCATTCCGCCCGAGGTGAACCCTCCGTACCTCACCGATGCCCATCGCGACGTCCCGGCAGCGGCCGGACCGTTTCCCCTGTCGCTGTTCTCCCACGGAGCCGCCAGCTACCGCCTGCAGTCGACCGAGCTGACTGTCCACCTGGCGTCGTGGGGCTTCGTGGTGGCCTCACCCGACTATCTGGAACGAGGTCTCAGCGGTGTCCTCGGATCACCTCCGGCCGCACCGAAGTCCGACACCGTGGTCGCCGGTCTGGCGATCGACGCGGTGCGTTCCGCCGGGATGGATCCGCTCTCGGTGCTGTCAGGAACGGTGGACGGCTCCGCGGTCTATCCGTTCGGCCACTCCGCAGGAGGAGGAACATCGATTCGGTTGCTCGGCCGCAGTGACGTGGACAGTGCGATCCCCATGGCGAGCGGTGTGTTCCCCCTGAGCCTGCTGAACGGATCAACGGTTCTCCCTGCGGGCAAGGCAATCACCTGGATCGCCGGACTCCAGGATGGCATCGCCAGGATCGACGGCGTTCGGACCGGGTACGACTTCACCCCCGGTCAGAAGCGGATCGTCGAACTCAACGGTGCCGGACACAACAATGCGTTCACCGACATCTGCGAGATCGGGGAGGGCGGCGTGGTCCAACTGGCGCTGGCCACGGGTCTCCCGATCCCGCCACAACTCCTCACGCTCGGCAACGACGGCTGCGCCGTACCTCCTTTCCGGGACTCTCCCGAGGTCTGGGAAGAAGTGCAGCACTTCGTGACCGCCGAGATGCGCTACCGCTCCGGCCTCGATCCGGAGCCCGTGGGCCTCGGCGACGCCGTGCTTGCGAGCTTCGACGACGTCGCCCGCTACGACCATGCGCCCTGAGGGAACACGACGAGCGCTGGCCCCGTCGTAACCTGACAGCGTGAGCGAATCCTCCGGAACCGTCGAACGGGTGATCCTGGCCGAACCAAGGGGCTTCTGCGCCGGAGTCGAGATGGCGATCAAGGCGCTCACATGGATGGTCCGATCCTTCGAGGGTCCGGTCTTCTGTTACCACGAGATCGTCCACAATCGAGTCGTGGTCGATCGGTTCGAGGCCCTCGGCGTCGTGTTCGTCGATGACATCGACGACGTGCCCGAGGGCCGGCCCATCATGTTGTCCGCTCACGGAACGGCCCCAGCCGTCGTCGACGCTGCCCGCCGACGCGGGAGCTTCGTCGTCGACGCCGTCTGTCCGCTCGTGACCAAGGTGCACCACGAGGTCCGGAGTCGGGCCGAGAAGGGCTACACGATCGTCTACATCGGCCATGACGGCCACGAGGAGGCCGTCGGGACCATGGCGGTCGCGCCGGAGGCCATCCATCGGGTCGAACACGTCGCCGACGTCGAGGCGCTCCCGGACCTGGGCGAACACGTGGCACTGCTGGCCCAGACCACGTTGTCGCACCGGGATTGGGCTGCGGTGGCCGAGGCGGCGCATGCCCGCTTCCCGGAGATCTGGACACCCGGGCGCTCGGATCTCTGCTTTGCGACCACCAACCGCCAAGCGGCCATGGTCGAACTCGCACCACGCTGTGACGCCATCGTGGTGATCGGATCGGCAAACTCGTCGAACACGCTTGCGCTCGAGCGACTCGCTCGGGAGTCCGGCTGCGCCACGGTCCTGCGAGTCAACTCCGTAGATGATCTTCCCCGCAGAGCCGACGGAAGCGCAGACCTCATGGGGACCATCGGAGTCACCGCCGGGGCCTCCGCACCCGAGGAACTCGTCGCCGAGGTGATCGCAGCCCTGAACCCCACGAACGGAACCGAGACGCTCAGGGTCGTGGACGAGGACGAGTACTTCCCTCCTCCCCGTAACCTTCGAGACCTGATCGCTGCGGTCGACAGGTTCGCATCTTTCGGACTCGGGGGGCCTCCTACTAGAGGCGCAACAACTGGCGATCGAGACGTTCCGGCGAGTGACGCTCTCGCGGCGCTGCGCTGAACCTCAGCGGAGACGACTGTCGTAGAGGTCCTGGAGGGACTGTCGGAGTTCAGCGGTCCCGGCTGTCACCGCAGATCGGGAGATGCGCCCCGAGGCGGCGCCGTCGGGGTAGATGGGTTCACCGATCACCACACGGACTCTGGCGAATCCCGGACGGGGCCGTTCGATCGGCATAGCCACGTCGGTGTCGATCAGAGCGACCGGGACGATCGGGCATCGGGCCCGGCTCGCCACCCAGACGGGCCCATCGAAGAGATCCTCGACCACCGGTCCGTCCTTGCGTCGACCCTCCGGGAACACCACGAGTGGATCGCCGAGCCCGAGGGCCTCGACCGCCAGCCGCAGCGAGGTTCGATCGGTCTCGTTCCGGTTGAGCGGGAAGGATCCCATGAACTCGGCGAGTCGCCCGGCGAGCGGGGATCTCCAGACGGTCCCCTTGACCATGTATCGACACACCCGTGGCACGGCGACTCCCACCACGATGAAGTCGACGTACGAACGATGGATTGGTGCCACCACGTACGGACCCCCCGAGGGCAAGCGCTCGCCACCCTCCACCTTCATCCGCCAGAGGAGGCGGCACAGCAGTACGCCGATGAACCGGAAGAAGCCGTACAGGGTGCGGCCAGCTGGCGAGATCGGTCGGACGCTCTCGCGCTTGGGGTTCATCCTCCCGGCGTGCGGCTGGTGAATCGTCGGGCGAGATTCTCCACCACCTCATCAACGGGGCGGTCGGTGGTGTCGCAGAGATACGCGTCGTCAGGTGCCACGAGCGGACTGTCGCTACGGTTGCTGTCGCGTTCGTCACGACGAGCCATGTCCTGGGCGACCTGGTCGTACTCCAACTCAGCGAGTTCGAGCGCTCGACGACGCGCACGCTCCTCTGGGGATGCGGTCAGATACACCTTGAGCGGGGCGTCGGGGAACACCACGCTGCCGATGTCACGCCCCTCGATGACTCCCCCGCCACGTTCGATCGCCCAGTCCCGTTGCCGTTTGCGGAGTTCCTCGCGTACGCCGGGGTTGGTCGCCACCTCCGTGACCGCCCGGGTGACCTCCTGGTTGCGGATCGCTGAAGTGGCGTCCACGCCATCGACGAACACTCCGTTGTCGCTCACCTCGAGAACGAGGTGACGCGAGAGTTCGGCGACTCGATCTGCTTCGTCGATATCGATGCCGCTACGGATCGCAGCGAATGCCACGGCTCGGTACATCGCCCCGGTGTCGAGGTACTCGAGATCGAGCCGTCGGGCGAGGGCCCTGGCGATGGTCGACTTCCCTGAACCTGCGGGTCCGTCGATCGCAATGATCTGCAGGTCTCGAATGTGATTCCGTTCGATCTGATCAGGCACCGGCGGTCATCCTAGGGATCTAGCTGCGCCGCCGTGTCACCGGAGAGCCCAGCGAGCACGCCGAAGTATCCTGGAAAGGTCTTCTCTACGCACTGGGGATCCTCGATCACCACACCGGTGGAACGCAATCCGAGCAGAGCGAAGCTCATGGCCATCCGGTGGTCACCGTAGGTACGCACCACCGCACCGTGAGGTCTTCCGCCCTCCACCGTGAAACCGTCGTCGGTCTCCTCAGCGGAGATCCCAACTCGACGGAGCTCGGTGACCGTTGCAGCGATCCGATCGGTCTCCTTGGCCCGGATGAATCCGATTCCCCGAACCCTCGACGTTCCATCGGCGATCGACGCCACCACGGCGATCGACTGGGCCAGGTCCGATGCGTCACGGAGGTCAACATCGATCGCCCGGAGGGTCCGGGCGGCGGCGACCTCGGTCCAACCCGCTCCCTGGGTCACCTGAGCGCCCATGGAGGCCAGCAGATCCGCAAAGACTGCATCGCCCTGTCTGGTTTCGGTGCCGATCCCGTTGACCCGGATCCGTCCCCCGGCGAACAGCGGTGCCGCCATCAGGTACGAGGCCGCCGAGGCATCCGCCTCGATGCTCAGTTCTGCGGATCGGTATCCCGTCGGGGCCACCGTGAACCCGTCGGCGGACCCACCCTCGACCTCGGCCCCGAAACGACGCATCACATCGATCGTGAGAGCCACGTAGGGCTCTGAGACCAGTTCGGTGCTGAGGTCGACCCGCAGCCCCTCGGACATGCACGGCCCGGCGAGCAACAGGCCGGACAGGAACTGACTCGACACATCTCCCCGCAAGGTGATGGCTCCCCCGGTGATGGCGATGCCCGAGCGGTCCGAGGAGCTGATCTGCAGCGGAAGGTGTCCGGGTCGACCGGTCTCAACCACACGCACTCCGAGGCTGCGGAGTGCAGCGATCAGATCGGAAATCGGCCGGGCCACGAGACCGGGAGCACCGGTGAGTCGGACAGTGCGTGCTGCGAGTGAAGCGACGGGAGCGATGAACCGCGCCGTCGTCCCCGAGAGGCGGGCATCGATGGCTTCGCTGGTCGGGAGGACCCGGCCGTCGACGCCGTCCACCACGATGCGTCCGTTGTCCACAGCGGGGAAGCCGTCAGTGGTATCGGCTGACGACTCCTCGACCCGGATCGGCACACCGAGTCCCGAGAGACAGTCGACCATGGCCATGGTGTCATCCGCGAGGAGGACATCGGAGAGCGTCGACCGACCGGCGGCGAGGGCAGCACACACCAGTGCTCGGTTCGTCTCGCTCTTCGATCCCGGGGGTCGGACCGTGGCGTCGAGTGGTCGGCCCGGCGGGATCAAGCCCAGGCGAACCATCCCGGCGCTCACAACGGGTGCACCGATGCAGCTCGACCACTCCTGGTGAGGGCATCGGCGAATTCCTCGGCTCGCTCGACGGCAACCACCATGATGAGCAGGCCACGCGAGAGCCCGGCGGCGTGTGCGACCTCAATGTCGACGACGTTGATCGAGAGATCAGTGGCCATCGTGGTGACCGCAGCGAGCTCTCCGGGTCGGTCCGGCACCGCCACCCTGACCTCGGCGAGATCGAGCGGCATCACCGCACCGGACGGCAGGCCCCGTCGAGCAGTCTGCGCATCTCCGAGTCGGAGTTGCAGACCTGCGCGATCCCTACGAACCACCAGATCGCGAACCTCACCGAGCGTGGCCAGGAGATCGTCGAGGACCCCAACGATGGCATTTCGGTTGTCCTCGCAGATGTCCAACCAGATACCGGGTTCGCCCGCAGCAATCCGGGTCATGTCGCGGAAGCCCCCAGCGGCGAGTCGGAGCACGGCAGCATCGTCAGTCGCTCGGGCTGCCGCCAGGGTCATCAGGCTCGCAGCAGTCAGGTGGGGAACGTGTGAGACCAACGCCACGACCTGATCGTGGTCCGCCGGCGCCAGGCTCACGACGTCTGAACCGAAGGAGCGAACGACCCCGTGGACCAGGGCGAGCGCCGCAGGGTCGGTCGACTCGCCCGGTGTGAGCACCCAGACCGCTCCGTCGAACAGGTCGGCTCTGGCACCGTCGAGCCCGGTGGCCTCGGAGCCCGCCATCGGATGTCCACCGACGAAGCGGGGCGAGTTGATGGCGTCGACCAGTGGTGCCTTGACGCTGCCGACGTCGGTCACGACACCGCCGTGGGCGAGTGCCGCTCGGGCCACCTCGATGACAGCCCCCACGGGGACGGCGAGGAACGTCACTTCCGCATCGGGATCCTCACCGGTGCGGTCAGCGGCCCCGCGTTCGACCGCAGCTGTGGCGACGGCTGCTTCCTGGTCCCAGATGCTGACGTGCCAACCGGCTCGCCGGAGCGCCAGACCCACCGAGCCCCCGATCACGCCCGCGCCGACCACCGCTGCTCGCCGTTGTGTTCCGGCCGCCATGGTCACTGCGGAAGGTCGTCGCGAAGATTCGAGGCACCCTCGAGGTACACATGACGAACCTCAGCCCGGCTCTTGAGTGAATTGAAGTGGATCAGCACCCGAATGCACTGCGGTGTGCCGTCGATCACGTCGAGCTCACGGGCACACAGCAACGGCACGTCACCGAGGCCCATCTCCCGTGCACCGAGCGCAGGAAAGCAGCTGTGGATGTCGTCGGTGGCCGTGAAGATGATCGAGATCAGATCATCGTGGTGGATGTCGTTGCGCTCGAGCATCGCTCCGAGGAGGTGCTGGACCCGATCGACGATGTGCGTCTGCTCATCGACGTCGACGGTGGTGGCACCTCGGAGACCCAGTACGGACGCAGACACGTTGGCGGATCCTAGAACCTCACCGATGGAATCGAGATCCCTTTGCGGTCAGGGGTCGTTCGGGCCGGGGTGGAGTCCCGCAGCGGCGCCGGAGCCCGTCGCTGCCTGTTCCAGCGCCCGGAGTTCGGTCTGGGTCAACTCACGCCACACTCCGGGTCGGAGATCGGCGTCGCGGATCGGGCCGATCCTCGTACGAACCAGACGAACCACCGGGTGGCCGACTGCGGCGCACATCCTCCGAACCTGTCGGTTGCGGCCCTCGTGGATCACGATTCGCAGGACATTGCGCTCGACGAGCGCCACCGTCGCAGGGGCCGTGAGGCCGTCGTCGAGCTCGATGCCCTCACGGAGGGATCGCACGGCGCCACGGCTGGGCGATCCGCTCACCTCTGCGAGGTACTCCTTGTCGACAGCGAAGCTCGGGTGGGTCAGGCGATGGGTCAGCGCACCGTCGTTGGTCAACAGGAGCAAGCCCTCCGTGTCGAGGTCGAGGCGACCGACGGGATGAACGAGCGGTTCGGCGGGCACGAGCCCCAACACCGTGGGCCGTCCGTGGGTGTCCGACGCCGTGGTGACCACCCCGGGCGGCTTGTTGAGCAGGTAGTGGACCAGCGTCGGATCGATGGCGATCGGTACGCCATCGACCTCGACGCTCGCGGCGTCGGCTGCGACACGGTCACCGAGCGTCGCCACCTTCCCGTCCACCCGGACTCGTCCGGCGACGATGAGGTCCTCACAGGTTCTCCGGCTGCCCAGGCCGGCCCGAGCGAGGACCTTCTGGAGCCGTTCGGGCGGGTCGGGCTCACTCACTCCGATACGGCTCGCCGGAGGTGTCCGGAGCCCGCTCAGCGGCGACCTCGCCGGTGAGATCGGTCGCCTCGGTCGCCCCGGTTGAATCGGTCGAGTCGCTCGGGTCGGTCGGGTCCACGGGGCGCAACCCGTGTTCGAGGGCCTCGACGACCTCGGCGCCGGGAATGAAGTCTCCGAGCGATGGGAGGTCGGAGAGGTCGTTGATTCCGAGCCGCTCGAGGAACTCCTTGGTCGTGCCGTACATGATTGCCAGACCGGGCCCGTCGTCCCGGCCGACCTCGGCGATGTAGCCACGGTGTTCGAGCGTGCGGACCACTCCGTCGACGTTGACGCCCCGGATGGCTGCGATCTGCCCTCGTGAGATCGGTTGCTTGTATGCCACGATCGACAGCGTCTCGAGGGCTGCGGCGGAGAGACGGCTGCTCTGGCCGCTGAGGACGAATCGCTCGACCCACGGGGCGCAGTCCGGGTGGCTCTGGAGCCGCCAGCCGCCAGCAACCCGAACCAGCTCGAAACCCCGACGCTCGGCGGTGTAGGAGTCGGCGAGTTCGACGAGCAGTCCCTCGACGAACTCTGCTGGCAGTTCGATGAGCTGGGCGAGCAGCGTGGATTCAACGGGCGACTCGACCACCATCAGCACCGCCTCGAGCGCCCTTCTCGCCTCGTCCCGCTGGGCCGGCGACCGGGAGGCGTCAGGCGCCGGTTCAACACTCACAGCTGGGCTGAGACGATCGGGTCGGCGGCGTCGTACTCGTCGATGAAGCTGAGCACGCCCGCTGCTGCGCCTGCACCGGCATCGTCACTCCCGATCCACTCGATCTCGATGTCACCGAACGTCACTGCCTGATGGAGATCCACAAGACCCTGCTTGAACAATTCGAGCAGTGCCAGGAACCGGACGACCACCTCGAGGCGTTCGATGAGCGCACCGGTCAGCTCACGGAACGACTGCCGGCCGGCTCCCGTGAGCTCGACACAGAGCTCGGCGACGGCGTCGACCACGCTGGCTCTGATCGGAGCGACGTGGAACAGGTCGATCACGGGCTCCGGGCGAGGGGTCACGGCCCGGCGGTAGGCCGCATGGATGTCCCCGGGCGTGACGCCGGCCAACAGGTCCGGTGCCAGATCGAGGTACCGCTCCTCGGGTCCACACCGGCGTGGTACGGATCGAGTGGCTGCTGCCTGTCTGCGGGCCAGAGCCACTGCTGCGTCCTTGAACGTCTTGCACTCGAGCAGACGCGCCAGGAGGAGGTCACGCTCCTCCCAGAGTGACAGGTCCTCATCGAGGTCGACGTCACGGTCGTCGGGGAGCAGGCGACGTGCCTTGAGCTCCACGAGGGTGGCGGCGATCAGGAGGAACTCGGTGGCGACCTCCAGGTCGAGCGACTCGAGACGAGCGAGTTCACTGAGGTACGCATCCACGATGGAGGCGAGCGACACATCGTGGATCTCGAGCTGGTCGCGCAGGATCAGGTGGAGCAACAGGTCGAACGGACCCTCGAACACCTCGGTCGACACCTCGTAGGCCACCCGATTACCGTAGCCGCTGGCACCTCAAGTCACATCCATGTGATTCGGATCGAATCGACGCCCGGAGCGGCCCGGTCACCCCGGTAGGGTCACCCCCGTGCCCCGCGTGTTCTCTGGGATTCAGCCCACCGGTTCCCTCCACCTGGGCAACCTGCTCGGCGCCGTCCGCAACTGGGTGCACGAGCAGGATCAAGCCGACAGCTTCTACTGCGTCGTCGACCTGCACGCCCTCACGGTCCCAGCCGCTCCGGGTGCGGTCGGCTCACAGACGCTCGAACTCGCCACTACCCTGCTCGCCTGCGGACTGGACCCGGCCCGCTGCACGCTGTTCGTCCAGAGCCACGTGCCCCAGCACACGTCGCTCGGGTGGATCCTCCAGTGCACGACCGGCTTCGGCGAGTTGCGTCGGATGACGCAGTTCAAGGAGAAGTCGCTCGGCCAGGACTCGGTCTCAGCGGGCCTGTTCACCTACCCCGCTCTCCAAGCGGCCGACATCCTGCTCTACGACACCGACTCGGTGCCGGTCGGCGAGGACCAACGCCAACACATCGAACTCACCAGGGACGTTGCCGAGCGATTCAACTCCCGCTACGGCGAGACGTTCGTCATTCCCCAGGCAGCCGTTCCCACCGCCGGAGCTCGGGTGATGGACCTCCAGGAACCGGACCGCAAGATGTCGAAGTCGTCCTCCACCGACGCCGGAATCGTCGGACTCGACGACCCACCGGAATCCGTAGTCAAGAAGTTCAAGCGGGCGGTGACCGATTCCCTCGGCGAGGTCCGCTACGACCCGGACGCGCAACCCGGTGTCAGCAACCTGCTCTCCATCCTCGGCGCCGCCACCAACCGGGCTCCCGAATCTGTCGCTGCGGAGTACACCATGTACGGACCGTTGAAGAGCGATGCCGGCGAGGCCGTCGTCGAGCTGCTCCGCCCGATCCAGTCGCAACTCGCCGAATTTCGATCCGACCCCGCAGCGGTCGCCGTTGCGCTTCGTACGGGAGCCGACAAGGCAGAGAGCGTCGCAGCCGAGGTGCTCGAGCGGGCCGAGCGCCACATCGGACTGCTCCCCCGACGCTGAGGATCCCAACGAGCGCGCTCAGCCCAGATCGTCGGCACGGGAGAGGACTTCTCCCGCTGGCGGCGGGATGCTCCAGCTGCTCATCGGAAGGTGGTGCTCCCGGGACCACGCAGCCACGCGGGCGTCACTACCGGCTTGGGTCAGCAGCGACGCTCCGAGTTCCGGGTAGGTGGCGTACCGGGCTGCCCGACCGAGCCGACCGGACCGATCGACGTAACGGCGTGCGACCCGACCACCCCCGAGCCACACGATGACGGTGACTGCCGAGCGTCCCAGGGGTCCGAGTGGTGCCTCGGCCTTTCCGACGTCGTGCATGAGCGCTGCAGCGATCATCCACCGGCGTTCCGGGCCGAGCAGCGGATCGCTGACGGCCACCGACGCATCGACCCGACGGGCCACCCGGATCACGTGGGCCTGATCGTCTCCGGTCATGGTCGACAACAACGTCTCCTCTGCTGCTGAGAGGTACCTCGACGCCCACTGGAGGTCGGCATCGGAGGGACGACTGGAACGTCGGGTCGCCACCAGTCGACCGAACCGATGCCACGGTTGGAGCCTCACATCGTCACCGGATTCCGGGACGAGTACACCGCTGGACGCATCCACCCAGCACAGCACACGGACCCCATCATCGACAGAGCGTGGCCCCCGCCCTCGGATGGGCCGCCCGATAGGCACCAACCAGCCGCTCGTTGGCCACGTGGGTGTAGAGCTGAGTCGTGCTGATCGATGCATGCCCGAGAAGCTCCTGGACGACCCGCAGATCGGCGCCGCCGTCGAGGAGGTGTGTGGCGCAGGAGTGCCGGAGCACGTGAGGACTGAGGCGCAGCGGATCGAGTCCGGCTTCGGCACCTCTCCGTCGAAGCACCTCCCAGACCGCCTGCCGCGACATCCGGCCTCCTCGCTGGCCGAGGAAGACCGCCGCAGTCGCCTGACGTGCCCCCCGGCCCGGGCGCATGAGCTCCGGACGCCCTTGGTCGAGGTAGGTCGCCAGTGGCCGCCACACCTCCTCGATCACCGGGACGATCCGCTCACGGCGACGCTTGCCCAGAACGCGAACGACTCCAGCATCGACGTCGAGATCGGAGAGATCCACGCCGCACGCCTCGGAGACGCGAACACCAGTCCCGTAGAGCAACTCGAGCAGTGCGGCGTCACGGAGGCGTAGCGCCACGTCACGCTCGCCGAGTCCATCAGGTGCCGGCGAACCCACGCAGCCCAGCAGGGACAGCACGTCGGTGACCGGCAGGGCCCTGGGGAGCGCAGCGGGCCGCCGTGGGGGTTCGAGGTCGACGGTGGGATCGATGTCGATGATCTCCTCGACGAGCAGGAACCGGTACAGCCCGCGAACGGTCGACAGGACACGCGCCTGTGTCGAAGCGGCGAGGCCCGCCTCCCGCAACTCGACGGCGAACGCATCGACGACCACCGGATCGATGCGTTCGATGCTCGAATCCTGCGACGCCACGAACTCAGTCCAGCGGATCAGGTCCCGGCGGTACGCCGCCAGCGTCAAGGGCGCCCGGCCCCGTTCGACTGCGAGATGGGTGAGGAAGGCCTCGGCCGACGGTGGGAGACCGTGGTCCACCACCTCGGTCACGTCACGGCGTCGGCAGCCAACCGCCGCTCGATGGCCCAGAGACCGATCACGGTCTTGGCGTCGGTGATCGATCCGTCCCGGATCAGATCGAGCGCATCGCCCAGCGGCAGGTGGAGCACCTCGAGATGCTGCTCCTCGAGGCCATCCCGGGCGTCCGGTACCGGGTGCAGACCGCTGGCGAGGAAGACGTGGCACTGCTCGTCGCAGAAGCCGACCGAGTTGTGGAAGCTCACGAGCAGTTCGAGACGGTCCGCAGCCAGACCGACCTCCTCGGCGAGTTCACGTTCTGCAGTCACCACGATCGGTTCCCCGGCCACGTCGCACTTCCCGGCCGGCAACTCGATCATCAACTCGTCGAACGGAGCCCGATACTGGCGGACCAGCGTCACGAGGCCGTCGTCGTCGACAGCCGCCACGGCGACCGCTCCCGGGTGACGGACGATCTGCCGCTCGAACACGGTGCCGTCGGGGGCCCGGAACGACCCCTCGACCACCGACACCACGGGCCCGCTCAGCACGACTTCCTCGCCGAGGGCGCTGAACCCGCCGGTGGAGTCCCGAAGGTTCACGACGAGATCGAAGAACGTCCGGATCCGGCCTGCTCGGTGGCCGTTGCTCCGGACAGATCGAGGAGTTGCGGGTGTCGCCCCTCGGCTCGGTGCCGAGCCGCACCCACGAACGCGTCGAACAGCGGAGCCGGACGGGTGGGCCGGCTCTTGAACTCCGGGTGGGCCTGGGTCCCGACCCAGAACGGATGGTCGGTGAGCTCGATGAACTCCACGAGACGCCCGTCCGGGGAGGTACCCGAACAGTGGAGATCGGAGCCGTCGAAGCGGATGCGGTAGGACGGGTTGAACTCGTAGCGGTGCCGGTGACGTTCGGAGACGACTGTTGTCCCGTAGGCCCGAGCCACCAGCGAACTTTCGGCGAGCTGGGCGATGTACGCCCCGAGACGCATGGTCCCCCCGAGTTCGGTGACGTCGCGTTGGGTGTCCATCAGATCGATCACGGGATGTGGTGTCTGCGGATCGAACTCAGTCGAGTTGGCCCCATCGAGACCGAGAACGTTCCTGGCGTACTCGATCGTCATCACCTGCATCCCGAGACAGAGCCCGAGACATGGCAACTGCGCTGTCCGGGCGTGGGCTGCAGCGGCCACCTTGCCCTCGACGCCACGCTCGCCGAACCCTCCGGGAATGACGATCCCGTCGAGCCCACGCAGACGGGATTCAACAGCCCCCTCCACCAACGACTCCGCTTCGATCCAGTCGAGCTCGACTGCTGCGCCGTGGGCGAACCCGGCGTGGCGCAGTGCCTCGACCACCGAGAGGTAGGCGTCGGGAAGCGCGACGTATTTCCCGATGATCCCGATCCGAACGCCGAAGTCGGCGGTGCGGACCCGCTCGACCAAGGCGGTCCAGTCGCTGAGGTCCACCGGCCCGAAGCTGGGGAGTTCCGCGAGTCGGAGGATGCGGCAGACGACCTCGTCGAGTCCTTCGCGGTGGAGGACCAGGGGAATGTCGTAGAGACTCTCAGCATCCGCAGCGTTCACGACGGCCTCAGCGGGCACGTCACAGAGCCGACTGATCTTGCGCTTCAACTCGCCGCTGATGGCGCCCTCGGAACGGCAGACGATCGCATCCGGTTGGATGCCTCTCGAGCGTAACTCGGTCACCGAGTGCTGAGTCGGCTTGGTCTTCTGCTCCCCCGAGGGACCGATGAACGGCACCAGAGTGACGTGGACGTAACAGACGTTGTCACGGCCGACATCGAGCCGGAGCTGCCGAATGGCCTCGAGGAAGGGGAGGATCTCGATGTCGCCGACCGTGCCCCCGATCTCGGTGATCACGACGTCGACTCCTTCAACGGCGAGTCGTGACACACGGCGCTTGATCTCATCGGTGATGTGGGGGATCACCTGCACCGTCCGGCCGAGGTACTCCCCTCGGCGCTCTGCGGCGAGCACCGACTGGTAGATGGACCCGGTGGTGGCGTTGGAGTCGCGTGTCAGCGCCTCGTCTGTGAATCGTTCGTAGTGACCCAGATCGAGATCGGTCTCCCCGCCGTCCTCGGTCACGAACACCTCTCCGTGTTCGAACGGGTTCATGGTCCCGGGATCGACGTTGATGTACGGGTCGAGCTTCTGCATGGTGACCCGGAGCCCACGGGCCTTCAGGAGCCGGCCGAGCGACGAAGCGGTGAGGCCCTTCCCGAGGCTCGATGCAACCCCGCCGGTGACGAAGATGTGCTTGGTCACTCACGCTCCCCTGTCGGCTCGATCGACCCTAGCGCGCGCCCTCCGACGGATCGGGAACCCCGGGGCGAGCGTTCATGCGGCCTCCTCACCACTGCGGCCGAGTCCGTCGAGAAAACGGAGTGGCCCGAACGCATCGATGACCTTGGAGTAGGAGACGAACTCGCTCCCGATGTTGAAAGCGAGCAGGACTGCGAACAGGACCCACCGAGCGCCGGCGGGAGGGAACGCCGCAAGCGCCGACAGACCGAGGATCGCACCGAGTGCGTTGGCCCCGGCATCGCCCAGCATGACCCGCTCCCGCATCTCAGCCGGCAGGAGGGCCACGGCGGCTCCGAGTCCCACGCCGGGTCCGGTGAGCGACGGTGATCGGGACCACACGAGGAGTCCGGCGAAGACCAACAGACCGGCCTTGGTGGATCGACCCGGCCGACGGTCGAGCAGGTTGAAGGCGTTCGCCGCAAGGGCCACCACGGCGGCGTCCCGGAGCATCCCGACCACGCCGCCGTCACTGAGCGCCAGTGCCGCCGAGGTCAACAACGCCACAGCAGCCCCACCGATGAGCTTGAGCATGCCGGTGGTGAGGCGACCCTCAGCGAGGCTGCGGACATGGTGGGTGAATCCCCCGGACTCCCCCACCCCGGCGACATCATCGATCAGTCCGAAGAGCGCAAAGCCCAGGGCTGCGGTGACCGATGGCCCGACGAGTTGATCCCAGCCCGGTTGCCACGACGCCGCCTGCTGGAGGAACCGCAGCAACCCCGCCGCCACGACCATCGTGAGCGGGATCAGCACGCCCGAAGCGGTCACGACCGAGCGGCCCCGATAGTTCTCCCGGATGAGGGCGTCGCAATGAAGGGACGGCTCGAGCAACGTCCAGAGCAGGCCGCCGAGCACCAGTCCGGCGAGCATCCCACCGATCGCGGCGATCACGGGACCGCCACCCGGTCGGCCCGTTCACCCGTCGACTCGGCGGACGGCGCCAGAGACGACGGCGCCGTGGCCACGGCGGCCACAGCAGGGACTGCGACGGCGATCACGCAGGCCGCCACCGCAACCCCGGAGTCGTTGACCAACCAGCCGACGGCTCCGGCAACCGCGGTCGAGGACCCGAGAGCTGCCAACTCCGGGTGGGTCCGAACCACAGCCCACGCGCGACCGTGGCGGCGCCACGCCAGTGACGCCAGCGCCACCAGCAGTGCCGGCACGGCGAGCGTCCACGGGGTGGACCAGAACACCTCAGCAGCAGCGTCCCAGCGACGGGCCACCACTCGTCCCGCCTCACCCTCGAGGACGCTGGTGGTGAACCGTCCGAGATGTGTCCGCGATCCGACGGGACGGGTCGAGTCCCACACGCCGAGGCCGGCGAGGATCACCACCACTGCCACCACGGTGGCAGTGACCACGGCGACGAGGCGTGTCGGGGACACCCCCGGGGTGGCGAGCACCACGACGGCCACCGCACCGCCCGCAGCGATGGCCAGGGTCCCGCCGACGTCCGCTCCGAGCGTGGGGAGCGCCGTCACCACCGCAACGACCCCGATCAGAGCGCCCGCAGCGGCCAACCGGATCCTCCGCTGGACGCCCCTTCGCTCGGCGAGTGCCCACAGTCCGCACAGCGCCACGAGCGTCGACGCCGACAGGTAGCCGGACGCCTGGTTGCCGAATCCGCTGAAGCGTCCGCCGACGGTCGCGGAGTAGCCGAGCGGCGTGTCGATCTGGAGCGATCCTCCCGCTGCGATGTCGATCAGGAGAATCGCTACCGTGACACCGGCTGGGAGCAGCACTGCCGATGACGGATTGCGGCGCTCACTGAGCGCCACCGAGGTGCATCCTGTTGCTGCAGCAGCGACCAGCGTGACCGCCACCACCACTGCCGGTCCCGCCTCGGCGCCCGGCCAGACTCCGGTGAGGAAGGCCATGCCGGGGACTGCCACCGTCGTTGCGGCGAGCCACCGCAGCCATGGGCCGGCGGTGCGCCGCCGAACGAGCACCAGTACGCCTGCTGCACCCGACGCCACAGCGAGGAGGGCCAGCGCCACCCCGAGGGGACCCACGGTGCGGTCCCGTTCAGCGGCGGCGCTGGCGGCGTCGACGAGGGACTCGAGACGCACGGCCCCACCTTCGTCACCGCCGGGCGCAGAGGTCACGCTGACCGGCGTGTCGCCCATCTCCTCAGGCACCGGAAGCTCGAGTGCGGCGAGCACGGTCGAGCCGATGTCCTCGATCGTGACGTAGCCGTCTCGTCGGGTCGTGGCCGAACGAGCGAGGCCCCCCGAGGAATCGGGTCGCTGCAGGGCGAACACGCCGAGGGATCGATCCTCCCCCGGCGTCGTCGGTGACACCACGATGACCGTGTCCACGGAGGGATCGACCAGCGACACCAATCGGCCGAACGCCGTGTCGGTGGCCGCCACGGCTGGTGCGAGATCGTCGGCATCAGCGGTGATCGCCCGTTCCACGTCGGAGAGCTCGACGACGACGAGCGCCGAGCGCCGCAGCGACTCCGACGTCGCCGTCACCACTCGGTCGACATCGAGTCGGGCACCTCCTGGAGCCCCGGGATCCTCGACGAGCAGCCCATCGACCTGCCCCGATGCAGTCACCCCGGAACGATCCGCAGTGGCGAGCGCCGCCGAGCGACCCGCTGTTGATCCGATCGTCCCAGAGTCACCGATCACCGCTGTGTCCCGGCCGGCCGATCGGATCGCCCCGCCGAGGGAACCCACGACGGCACCGAAGCGACTGGCATCATTGAGCGTCGTCTGCGCCGTGAAGTTCGTCGAGATGATCGAGCCGTCCGGTGACTGCACCGCCACGCCGGCATCTGTCGCTCCGCCGACACCGGCTCGACGACCGGCACCGATGCTCAGGTAGGCCGCTGCTGCCGTGTCGAGTGGATCCGCCGTGCGAACGCCGAGCGACGCCACTGCGGCGCTCGCAGCGAACCTCCGGATCTGCGGCGCCGGGCCGTCGACGTACGTCCTCCACGTCGTTGCGGGGATCGAGACCACGAGCACCCGGCCGGATGGGTCATCAGCGGTTGCGGGCGAGGACGCTCCGATCACCGTCGCAGCGAGGACGATCGCCGCCGCCCAGATCCTCACAGCAGCTCCTGATAGACATCGACGAGTCGGCGGACGAGTTGGTCCGGCTCGAACCCGACCGGATAGATCGGGGCGCCACCGGTCCGGGGCTCACCACCCACCGATGACGAAACTGCGAGCATCGATCCGATGGCCTCGGCCAGAGCTTCGGGGTCGCCAGTGTCCACCACCCGTCCACTCCGGCCGTCGGCGAGCAGCTCTCGAGCCACGCCGACATCGGTGCACACCACCGGTGTACCGACTCCCAGCGACTCGATCAGCACCAGCGGAACCGCTTCCCAGTCCGAACTGATCACCGACACGTCCGCAGCAGCGAGAACATCAGAAACCGCAGCGATCGCTCCGGCGAGCACGACGCCGGTCATCCCGGCGAACCAGGCCTCCACCGCAGCTCGTTCGGGACCATCGCCGGCCACCACCAACCACGCCCCGGGCGCACGACGTTGCACCGTCCGCCAGGCCGCAGCGAGCACATCGAGTCGCTTTTGGGGGTGGAGGCGGGCGACGCAGACTGCGAGGGGTGCCCCATCGGGCACCCCGAGACTCCTCCGCACCTCGTGGGCGGACCGAACCGGAGGGGCGATCTCGACCACCGGCGCCACGACCCGGGCGTTGTGGTGCAGCGCCGAAGGCAGATCCTCGAGGACCGCTGCGGATGGGACGACGAGCCGATCGGCTCTCCTCCAAGTCGATGCGGCCGCCCGTTCCGCCAGCCGTCGCCGTGTGCCCCCGGGACCGGGCAACACCACGTTGTGGACGCTCACCACGAGCGGCTGGCCCGAGCGTAAGCGTTCACAGAGGAACGCCGCCTTGAGGCCGTGGGCGTGCAGCAGCACCACCGGTCCCCGCTCACAACGATCGAGCGCAGCGTCGAGGCTGCGACGTGCACTCCACCAACCCATTGACGCGCCGGAACCGGGGACCGGCACCGGCTCGACGTCGCACACGGGGTCGCCGAGCTCCATCGGAGCGAACACCGGGGCAGGAACTCCGAGATGTTCGAGTCGGGGAACCAACGCACGGACGTGCGACCTGATCCCTCCGTCGGCGGGGCCCAGCACCTGAGCCACTGCGCCCCCGATGACGCTCACGTCACCGCCTTGCGTTGCCGTCTCAGGTCCGCCAGCAGGGCCGTTGCGAGGACGAGCGCCCCGAGTGTCCATGCGGCGCCGTGGGCGACGCCGATGGCGCCGATGCGCACGTCGGTGGGAGCCTGCGACGCCGTGACGGCCATGGCCACCAGAGCGACGACCGCAACTGCTCCGGCGACGAGCGCCGGACTTCGCGTCTCGCGTCGGGCGTAGCTCGCCCGGGTCAGCAACAACACTGCGGCGAACCCCGGCAGGCCGACGGCGAAACCGGCGATCGCAACCGCCACCTGATCGGTCGCCACCGAGGCGTTGCCGAGACTGACCACCTGGGCGAGGGGATGCCGCAGGAGAGCGAGGACCACTGCAGACAACACCGACGCTGCGAGCACGATTCGACTGGTACGGACCACCTCACGGCGGTACTCGCTCCAATCCCCTCGAGCGGCATCGCCGGAGAGTTTGGGAAACGCCGTCGTGATCACCGGGATCACGAGGATCGAGATCGGGAGCAGGAAGCACACGTAGGCGAGCTGCTGCACGATGACCCCACCCTCCACGCTGTTGGCGAGGACGAGGACTCCGAGGAGGACGACCTGACTCGAGGCCATGAAGGCGCCGGCCCACGAACCGTCGCGAACCACCCGTCGCACTGCGGGGTGCCGGGGTTGCCATCGCCAGCGGAGGTCCACGCCGATCCGTCTCGCCCCGAACATCGGCAGGGCGCAGAACGCCACCACGCCGAGCGTCGTCCCGATCCCGAGCAGCAGGACCTCGCCAGAGGTCAGATCGAGCGACGGTGCCGCCCCGCCACGTTGCCACGCAAACAACAGGTAGACCCCGATGACCACGACGTTGTTCACGAACGGAGCGAACGCCGGAAGTGAGAACCGGCCCCTGGCGTGCAGCGTGCTGGTGCCGACCAGGCTGATTCCGTAGAAGACGATCTGCGGCAGAAAACACCAGAGCAGGACCGTCCCGAGGTGGATCTGTTGATCCCGGATGACCGGATCGTCGACTGCGGCGAACAACACCCGGGCCACCAGAGGCGCTGCGACCATGGCGAGCACACCGAGCGCTGCGAGAGCGGCGGTCGTGGCACCGAGCACCGCAGAGGCCGCCTCGTCCTGGCGTCGTCGATCGGACTCGCTGATGAGCACCGGAACGAGCACGGCCTGGAGCGCACCGGCGACGACGAGTTCGAAGAGGACAGTCGGGACGGAGTTCGCCGACTGGTAGGTGTTCCCGAGGTAGGTCGCTCCCAGCACCGCGGCGACCACCAGGACCCGCACGAACCCGCTCCCCCGGCTGAGGAGGGTCACGGCGCCCATGCGGGCCGCTGCCCGGTTCCGGTCACCGGCGCCAGCGAGCGGATCCCCGACCACGTCGAGCGGGGCCTCGCCGGCCTCGCCGATCGCGCTCAACTCGCCGGGACGCTCGGGAACGGACCGACGCTCCCGGGTCCGGTGCCGAACGCACCGACGCCGCCGACCCGACGCTGCAAGGCCACGGAGTACACAACGGCGATCCGGCCGAAGGGGTCGTCGACGCCATCGACGGTGGAGAGACGCTCGACGCTCGGAGAGGACCGGAGCTGCGTCAGCGGCTCGCTCACCGCCACACCCGGAGAGGTCGTCGTCGTGACGATCCCGCCGACCGGTCGGGTCCCGCTCGCCTCCGCCACGGTCAGCGTCGCCGGTGCCGCTGCAGCCATGGCTTCTGCCAGGGGAACCATCACCAGCTCGGAGTCGACGTCGTCGGTGCTGGAGATCACCTCGACGTAGCGCACACCGCTGTCGCCGTTGAACGCCTCGGAGGTGATTCCAGAAGCGGCTTCAACAGAGATCAGTCCGAGCTCCTCGAGACGGCCGAGGACCGACAGCGCCGACGACCGATCGACCGCCCGCAGGCTGTCGAGTTCGGAGAACTCGCTGGTGGTGGCTGGGGTGGCGGGATCATCGACGGGGACAGGAACCTCCGGAGGCGGCCCCGACAGCTCCGCCAGCGCCAGCGCGAGCAACTCGACCAGCGCAGTGCGCAGGGCCGGCGGATCCGGTTGATCGCTGCGCAGGGGGATCGACGCCACCAACCGGTCGAGCGTGGCGGAATCGTTGAGGTCGATGGCCGGGAGCAAGCGCACGAGAACCGGGTCGTCGACCCCGGCGGAGGCCAATGACGTTCGCAGCGCCGACAGCAGTTCCGCCGGTACGCCGTCACTGACGACCAGGACCACCGGCTGGCCGATCAGCTGCCCCTCGAGGGCGAAACTTCTCTCACCGGCGAGCGCAGCTGCAGAGCGATCGGATTCGGCGAGTTGCTCCTGGGTGAGGCCGAGTTCGACGCCGCGCTCCCGAAAGGCGCCATCGAGGTCCTCGACCCGACCCTGGAGGGACTCGACGGTGGCGCGATCCACAAATGAAGCACCGGCAGCGACGCCGACTCCGAGGGCCAGGAACACTGCGACCAGGCTGATCAGGTGGAATCGGAAGTTGATCACGGGGACCACCCGGCGAGCGCACCCGTGAGCACCCCCGTGAGGAGCACCCAGTTGGCACGGATCAGGAGCCGAATCGGCTCGCTGATCGCCACGACCACAGCCATTGCGAACAGTGCCGAGAGCACCAGAACGAGGAGGTCACGCTTGCGGACCCGGCCCTGGTAGAGCCGACTCACGCCCTTGGCGTCGACGAGCACGGGACCAACCTTCATCCGGGTCAGCATGGTCGACGCCATCCCGGCGCGGCCCTTGTCGAGGAAGTCGACCATGGACGAGTGGGTCCCCACGGCCACGATCAGGTCGGCCCCGAGCCCGTAGGCGAGCAGCATGGCGATGTCCTCACTGGTACCGGACGCCGTGAACACCTCGTGGTCGAGTCCCAGCCGCTCGAGCCGGAGCGCCCCGGGTGCACCGCCGTCACGGTAACCGTGGACCACGAGGCGAGCTCCGCATCGGAGCGCCTCGTCGGACACGGAATCCATGTCGCCGACGATGACCTCCGGGCGCATCCCCATCTCGAGGAGGGCGTCTGCCCCGCCGTCGACGGCGAGCAGGACGGGACGGACCTCCCGGACGTAGCCGGTCTGTCGCAGCAGTCCGAGGTCGTCGCGATAGTCGTTCCCTCGGACCACGAGCAGAACCTGGCGCCCGTGCCAGTCGAGCCCGAGGTCGGGAACATCGAGTTCGTCATCGAGGATGTCCCGGTTCTCGCCGATGTACTCAACGGTGTTCTCGACGAAGTCGTTCAGGGCGCCACGCATGTTCGAGCGGCTTTGAAGGTGAACGGCTCGAACCGCAGCGGTGCTCTGGCGGACGCCCTCGGCGATCGTCACCTCCGGACGGTCGGCAACGGCCACCCGGCCGCCCTCAACGAGGAGTGTGTCTCCGTCGCTGATCTTCGAGAACAGGTCGCTGCCGAGGTCGTCGACGAGCGGAATGCCCGCAGCGAGCAGCACCAGCGGACCCTCGTTCGGATAGTGGCCCGTCGAGGAGCATGCTGCGTTCAGGACTGCAGCCGGTTCGCAACGCACGAGCGCCTCGGCTGCGAGACGGTCGAGATCCTCGTGATCGATGACGGCGATCTCCCCGGGCAACAGGACCGCCACGAGCTCCTTGGTACGCCGGCCGAGCCGCGCCACTCCACTCGCACCCGGGCCGTGTGCAACCTCGAGGTCAGCGTCCCGACGCCGTCGGAAGATCCCCGTCACCGGGAGCTGTCCCGAGGCGAGGTCAGTCGACCGACGAGAAGTTCCTCGGCGTGCTGGCGGGCCACGGAGGAGTCGGAGTCGCCCGAGAGCATCCGAGCGATCTCGACGATCCGTTGATCCTGATCGAGAGGGTGCACCTCGGTCGTGGTCCGATGGTCATCTGCGTTCTTGACCACGAGGATGTGCTCGTCAGCCACCGCAGCGATCTGCGCCAGGTGTGTCACCAGGAGCACCTGGTGATCCTCTGCCACGGCCCGCAGAGCATCGGCCACGGCGTTGGCCGCCGCACCGCCGATCCCGGCGTCAACCTCGTCGAAGATCATGGTCGGTGGGCCACCCGAGCCGATCAGGCGCAGGGCGAGCATGACTCGGCTCAGCTCTCCCCCGGAGGCCACCTTCGCCAGGGGTGCGGGGTCCATTCCGGGATTGGTGGCGATGCGCACCTCGACGTGCGAACCGGCTCCGGGCAGCGCACTGTCGTCCGACACGGCGATGACGACCTGGGCCGACGGGAGCGCCAGTCGTTGGAGCTGCTCAGCCAACTCCTCGGCGAGGGTGTCGGCCGCAGCCCGGCGGCGCGACCCCACTGCGTGGGCCTCGGCATCGAGTCGATCGGAGGCCGACTGCAACTCAGCAGAGACCACCGAGGCACGAGCGGTGGCAGCTTCGATTTCCACGATGCGCTCGTGGCACCGGCGTGCGTGGTCGATGATCGCCGCTTCGTCGCTTCCGTAGCGGCGCCGCAGGCCGGAGAGCTGCGCACGTCGGAGCCGGACTGCGTCGAGGCGTACATCATCGACCTCGATCGCCTCGGCCTGCCGCCGGAGATCCGCTGAGACCTCATCGAGTTCGATTCTGAGCTGCGTGAGACGCTCGGCGGTCGAGGCCAACGGGCTCCGAGATCCGAGATCGACCTCAGCGCGCGCGAGTTGGTCGAGGATTCCCGCATCGTCGGAGAGTGATGCCAGGGTGCGATCGGCCGCAGCCCGGTGCTCCACTGCACCGTCGAGAAGGTCCTCTTCCTCCTCGAGACGCTGGTCCTCACCCTCGACGACGCCGGCGGCCTCGATCTCGGCGACCTCGTGGCGGAGCAGTTCGAGCTCACGGCGCCGGACCTCCGCGTCGCCCCCGAGGTCGTCCACCTCACGACGCAGACGGCGGACGTCGGACTGAGCGAGGTCCAGTCCGGTGGTGTCGATCCTGGCGTAACGATCCAGTACCGCACGCTGTGCCCCGGCGGACAGGAGGCCCTGCTGGGAGTGCTGCCCGTGGATCTCCACGAGGTCGAGGGCCACCTCGGCGAGTCGACCAGCTGGGACGAGCGAGTCGTTGATGTAGGCCCGGGACCGGCCGTCGACGGGCACGACCCGACGCAACACGAGTTCCTCGTCGGCCGACGCCCCCCCGGCTCGGACGACGAAGAGCGCCTCGACAACCGACTCATCGGATCCGGGTCGGACACACTGCGGGTCGGCCCGTGCGCCGCAGAGCAGTGAGATCGCCTCCACGAGCATCGTCTTGCCCGCTCCGGTCTCGCCGGTCAGAGCCGTGGCTCCTTCAGGGAGGGTGATTCGGGCCGACTCGATCACGCCCAGGTCCCTGACAGCGAGCTCGACCAACATCGTGAGCGAAGCGTAGAGGACGACCCCGGCTCGATCGGGGCCGGTCGGCCGTTCGGTGGGGATCAGCGGTCCTCGAGGGCCAGTTTGGATCGGAGCACCTGATGGAAGTTGCGGTTGGCGAACGTCACCAGACGGGTGGCCCGATCGGCGCCACGACACGTGAGTGAGCCTCCGGGCGCGATCTCACACACGGCGCTGCCGTCGATGCTGACCTGGGCGCCGCGGTCTCCGGCGACCACGGCGCTGACCTGACAGTCGGCGCTCAGCACCATGGAGCGGTCGAAGAGCATGTGGGCGGCGACCGGCGTCGTGACGATCGCCCGGAGTTCCGGATCCAGGATGGGACCCCGACTCGAGAACGAGTAGGCCGTCGAGCCCGTCGGCGTGGCGAGAATCAGACCGTCGGCCACGTACGACGTGAAGATCTCTCCGTCGAGGCTGACATCGAGACGTACCGTCTGACCCGTACCGGCCTTCTCGATCACGATCTCGTTGAGGGCGCTCGGCAGCCCCGTTTGGCCGGACACCTCCACGGACAGTCGCATCCGCTCCTCGATCTCGTAGGAACCGGCGAGGAAGCGCTTGAGCGCCACGATGGCCCCGTCGGGCTCGACAGCTGTGAGGTACCCGAGATCACCGAGGTTGACCCCGAGGACCGGAACGTCCTCGACCGAGGCCAGGGCTGCGGCACGCAACATCGTTCCGTCGCCACCGAGACTCACCATCAGATCTGCGCCACGAACGAACTCCGTCGAGGTCGAGGCGAGACTCCCGCGATCGATCGCCGCAGCCGAATCCGCCAGCAGCCGGACCTCGTGGCCACGGTCGACGAGCCAGTCGGCGACGAGACGGCCCACGTCGTCCGCTCCGTTCGGACGGAGGAACAGCGAGAAGGAACTCACGGCTCGCCCCGGTCGATCCACCGAGTCGTCGCCGACTCGACCGCTTCGTCAATCAGCTCGCTGACGGTCCCCGCTGCAGCCGACCCGGGAGCGGAGTGGTGGTGGGTGAATCGAGCTGCGATCAGGAACTCGACGTTGCCGGCTGCGCCTCTCACGGGGGATTCCACGATGTCCATGATGGACCCTCCAGCGGCCGTGAGCGCATCCGAGACACGTCCGAGCACCTCGGACCAGACCGATGGATCCCGGACCACGCCGGCTGCCCGGTCGACGACCGCTCGACCCGCCTCGAACTGCGGCTTGACCAACACCACCATCCAACCCGGCGTTCGGAGCTGGCTGTGCAGGGCCGGGAGCACGGTCAGCAACGAGATGAACGACAGGTCCGCCACCACCCCATCGACACCGCCGTCATCGGTCGGAAGCCCGAACGGGGGGAGATCACGGATGTTCGTCCGCTCGAGCACCACGACCCGCTCGTCGACACGCAGGCGCTCGTGCAACTGGCCGTGACCGACGTCGACTGCCACCACGAGGGCGACACCACGCTGGATGAGGCAGTCGGTGAATCCGCCAGTCGAGGCACCGGCGTCGAGCACCTCCGATCCCTCGAGGGGGAGATCGATCCGGTCGAGCGCTGCCGCGAGCTTGAGGCCTCCACGTGAGACGAAGCGGGGTGGCTCCCCCACGACGAGGACCGGCTCACCGGGGTCCACCAGCCGCGCAGGCTTGTCCGCCGTGGCTCCCGATACGGTGACTGCACCCCTGGCGATGAGCTCCTGTGCTGAGGTTTGTGAGGACGCCAGACCCCGCCGTACCAGCTCGAGATCAAGGCGACGCCGCACCGGCCGAGCCTAACGACGGACCGCCGCGAGCCTCAGACGGAGCCCGGGTACCAGCTGTCGAGCGTACGAACCGCTGCGGGAAGGTCCTCGGCGATGCACGCCGTGGGCACGTCGACTGGGAGATCGGAGCGCCGGGTGACTCCGCTCAGGACCAATACGAAGGGCCAACCCAGTCGCTCAGCGAGTCGACCGTCGGTGTCGGCCCGGTCACCGACGACGACACCGCCACGGGGAAGGCGTTCCCGCAACAGGTCCGCCATCGGCTCCTCTGGCTTCCCGGCGACGATCGGCGACGATCCGGATGCAGTCGCCACCGCGGCGACGATCGCCCCGCAACCAGGGCGCAGCCCCGTGGTGTCGGGGAAGGTCGAATCGGTGTTCGAGGCGAACAATCGCGCCCCGTTCCGCACCGCACGAGCAGCGTTGTCGATCCGGTGGTAGTCCAACTGACGGTCGAGTCCGACCACGACGGCGTCGAAGGAACCGGTGTCCGCCTCGGCGGAGTCGACCACTGATGCCCCGACGGACTGGAGTGCCTCCCGCAGGCCCGGACCGCCGAGGCACAACACGTTCCAGGACGGCTCGACGAGGCGGGCCACGGCGTCCGCGGACGTGACGACCTCGACGCCCTTCGGCAGGCCGTGGGACACGAGTGCAGCGGCCTTGTCCTGACCCCGTTCGGAGGAGTTGTTCGTACAGAACACCACTCGTTCGCCCAGTGCGAGACGCCCGGAGAGTGATTCGGCGGCCCCGGGAACCGGCTCGGCGCCCAACCAGACGACCCCGTCGAGATCGACCACCCAGTCCGGCACCGGATCATCGTCCCACACTCGGGCCCGAAGATGATTGCTGGTCCCGGGGTGTGCGACCATGCTCCTCGTCAGAGACGACTCGAGGAGATGACATGGCTGATCCAACGCCTGAGACCGCTGCGCAGTCGGACAAGATCCGGGAGGGGCACGGCTTCATCGCTGCGCTCGACCAGAGCGGCGGTAGCACCCCCAAGGCGCTTCGCCTGTACGGCATCGAGGAGACCGAATACAACGGCGACGCCGAGATGTTCGACCTCATCCATCAGATGCGTTCACGGATCATCACGAGCCCGGCGTTCAACGGCGAGCGGGTCGTCGGGGCCATCCTCTTCGAGCAGACGATGGACCGCGACATCAACGGCGTTCCCACCTCGACGTACCTCTGGGCCGAGAAGGGCGTGGTTCCGTTCCTGAAGGTCGACAAGGGTCTCGCCGACGAGGCGGACGACGCTCAGGTGATGAAGCCCAACGACGGGCTCGATGACCTGCTCGGTCGGGCGGTCGAAGCCGGGGTGTTCGGGACGAAGATGCGATCGGTCATCAAGGGAGCGAACGCCGCTGGTGTCGCAGCCGTCGTCGACCAGCAGTTCGAGGTCGCCCAGAAGATCATCGCCGCTGGCCTCGTGCCGATCATCGAACCCGAGGTCGACATCAACGCTCCCGACAAGGCAGAGGCGGAGGAACTGCTCCGCTCCTCGATCGCCGACCACCTCGCCGATGTGAGCGCCGATGCCCCGATCATGTTGAAGCTCACACTTCCCTCCGTCGCCGACTTCTACGCGGATTTCGTGGCGGACGACAGGGTGCTGCGGGTCGTGGCGCTCTCCGGCGGGTACAGCCGGGAGGAGTCCAATCGACTCCTCGCCGAGAACCACGGTGTGATTGCCAGCTTCAGCCGTGCACTGACCGAGGGGCTGACCGCCCAGCAGTCCGACGACGAGTTCAACGCCACACTCGATGCGACCATTGCGAGCATCGCTGCGGCGTCGGCTACCTGAGGTCGCTCACCTCGGGGCCGGGCGCCACTCAGCCGAGTGCGTCGATCCGCTCGACCACATCGAGGTAGGTCGAGTCGGCGGCGGCGATCCGGAGGAACCAGGTGCGGGCTCGAGGTACCTCGGCGGCCCGCTCGTAGAGATCTGCGAGTGCGTAGGCCCGCCGGAAGTGGTACTCGCGGGGTGCTCGAGGCCAGCGAAATCCGTCGCCGAGCAGACGAACAGCAGAGGCGAGCTCGCTGCGATCAGCCAGCGATCCAGCCGCAACGATCCGGCCCTCAGTGCGGACTTCAGGTGACTCCTCGCCGGCAGCGAGGTCTCTCCAGATCTCGTCCACCCGATCGTGACGACCGAGGGCCCGGTAGCAGTCGGCGAGGACCGGTGCCTGCTCGAGTGAACCGGTCTCGCTGGTGAAGCGTTCGAGCTCCTTTGCTGCGTCGGACCAGCGACCGAGCCGGTACTGGCACAGCCCGAGGAGCTCGCGGGCCTCCGGGAGATCGGGAACCTCAGCGAGCACCTTCTTGGCCCTGCGCCGGGCGTCTCCGTAGCGCTCGTCGGCGAAGTCGCGGGCCGCCCGCCCGAGTTCCTGCTCGAGTCGTTCGGCGGCCTTCGCTCCCACCAGGTTGGTGAGTTCGGGGATGTCCACGTTCACGGGACGCTGGTGACGGTGGGGGGACGGGGTCGCTGAATCCGCAGAGCCGGTTCGACCCTCGTCGATCCAGATCTCAGTCGGCCGGGGTGGCCGAGCCGGGGGTCGATTCGGGTCTGGAGGACGCCGCTCCGGCCAGTCCGGGCGACCGGGCCGTCGCTGAGCGGCGCCGCCACGAGACGACGAGCGATCGCTGCGGTCATTGCGGCGATCACCGCCGCCGCCACGAGAGGTTGCCCCACTGCCGGAACGACCCGCCGGGCGGCGATCGCTGCGGTCGTTGCGGCGATCACCGCCGCCGCCACGAGAGGTTGCCCCACTGCCGGAACGACCCGCCGGGCGGCGATCGCTGCGGTCGTTGCGGCGATCACCGCCGCCGCCGCCGCCACGGGAGGTTGCGCCACTGCCGGAACGACCCGCCGGGCGGCGATCACCACCGCCGCCGCCACGAGAGGTTGCCCCACTGCCGGAACGACCCGCCGGGCGGCGATCACCACCGCCGCCGCCACGAGAGGTTGCCCCACTGCCGGAACGACCCGCCGGGCGGCGATCAACACGGTCGTTGCGGCCACCACCGCCGCCGCCGCCACGAGAGGTTGCCCCACTGCCGGAACGACCCGCCGGGCGGCGATCAACACGGTCGTTGCGGCGATCACCGCCGCCGCCGCCACGAGAGGTTGCGCCACTGCCGGAACGACCCGCCGGGGGCCGGCTCGACGAGCCACTGCTGTCCGTGCGCCCCGTTCCGCTCGCCCGAGGCGACCGCCGGGGTCTCCCCGACTCCGAACCGTGCGACCGGTCGGCGCCACTCGACCTCTCGTCGTCCTCTCGGTCCTCTCCTGAGTTCATGGTGCTCCACTGTGCCGTAACGGCGGCGATTGGCCTGGCGCAATCCGTGCGGCCACATCAGGGGCCAGAAAGCAGACGTGGGAGGGGCCGGAGCCCCTCCCACGTCGGAGAAATCCGGCGGCGTCCTACTCTCCCAGGGACTCTCGTCCCAAGTACCATCGGCGCTGGAGGGCTTAACTTCCGTGTTCGAGATGGGAACGGGTGTGACCCCTCCGCTCTGGCCACCGAAATCTGTTGTCAACTCGCACGGCCGAACGGCCCCGAGGACTTCATAGCGAGCACGAACTTCGATGAGGGTGAATCCCAAGCCCTCGGCCGATTAGTACCGGTCAGCTGAACGCATTGCTGCGCTTACACTTCCGGCCTATCAACGTGGTCGTCTACCACAGGCCTTACCAGGTTGACCCTGTGGGTGGAATCATCTTGAAAAGGGTTTCCCGCTTAGATGCTTTCAGCGGTTATCCCGTCCGTAGGTCGCCAACCAGCCGTGCCCTTGGCAGGACAACTGGCACACGAGAGCTACGTCCATCCCGGTCCTCTCGTACTAGGGATAGCTTTCCTCAATCCACCTTCGGCTGCAGAGGATAGGGACCGAACTGTCTCACGACGTTCTAAACCCAGCTCGCGTACCGCTTTAATGGGCGAACAGCCCAACCCTTGGGACCTGCTTCAGCCCCAGGATGCGATGAGCCGACATCGAGGTGCCAAACCTTCCCGTCGATATGGACTCTTGGGGAAGATTAGCCTGTTATCCCCGGGGTACCTTTTATCCGTTGAGCGACGGCGCTTCCACACGCAACCGCCGGATCACTATGCCCAGCTTTCGCTCCTGCTCGACGTGTCAGTCTCGCAGTCAAGCTCCCTTATGCCATTGCACTCGACGCCTGATTGCCAACCAGGCTGAGGGAACCTTTGGGCGCCTCCGTTACTCTTTAGGAGGCGACCGCCCCAGTCAAACTACCCGCCTGACGCTGTTCCCGGTCCGGTCAACGGACCTGGGTTAGAGCCTCGCAATACGCAGGGTGGTATTTCAAGGATGACTCCACACCAGCTGGCGCTGACGCTTCCAAGTCTCCCACCTATCCTACACAACGTATGACAAAACCCAACATCAAGTTGTAGTAAAGGTCCACGGGGTCTTTCCGTCCTTCTGCAGCTAACGAGCATCTTTACTCGTACTTCAATTTCGCTGGGTCAGTGGTTGAGACAGTTGGGAAGTCGTTACGCCATTCGTGCAGGTCGGAACTTACCCGACAAGGAATTTCGCTACCTTAGGACCGTTATA
>Ga0194132_10001571_pt1 | contig 46049 bp, 34 predicted proteins | sample TA2KigOf80mmetaG_FD_148612 | JGI IMG/M metagenome (GOLD analysis project Ga0194132, IMG submission 148612) | Freshwater microbial communities from Lake Tanganyika, Tanzania - TA2015054 Kigoma Offshore 80m | ecosystem: Environmental > Aquatic > Freshwater > Lake | place: Tanzania: Lake... | reverse complement strand
GATGTTTCAAAAATACTTTGAATTCTTTGTCAAAGAAAGGTGCAATTAATCCTTGTAAACGACGACAATACCTATTAAATCTAAATTCTTGGATCAGTGCTGTGCCCATACGACCATCTGTAAAGGCCAATGCAGAATCATCAGGTCCTGTTGGCAAGTAGCTGCTGGGGATTCGTAGACCTCTCAACAACTTGTTGCTAAAGAACTTAAGGTCATCAATTTCACCTAGTCCAGTACCACCAGGTAATACTTCAACTTTGCTTCCGCGACCATCGGCTGTTTGGGCAAAGAAGAAGTCTTCCATGATACTCAAGGGATTGTAGCTGGCATCAAGGCTAGTTCCACCACCAGTGCGAGTTGGAATTCTTTTTTGGTGAATTTCATTTTTAACTCGCTCAACAAAAGCCATGGCCTGGTGACTGGGCAAATTACCGGTGTCGATGTAGAATACGCGACGCTCAGGTGCCCGTTGAACTCGATAGATAATAATGGCATCTTCAAGCATTTCCTTTTGCTTGAAAATCTTAAACACACTGTCTAATATACTGGCTCCAAATGGCCAGTTGTTGTCCAGTCCTTCGTTGAGTGTGATGTGCATGACATGTTCTCCACTCACTACAGTTTCAATGCCAGGATTTCCTATACGATTTACATTGCTATTGAAAGAATATGAACTCGGCGTATTCATTGTTGTAGCGCCTGTTAGAGTGTTTACATTATCAATTGGTTTTGTTGCTACCTTGGATCCGAGATTAGGATGAACATTGGTAACAACATACTGTTCAACATTGCGACCTTCGACTTCATTAATTACTGCTCGTTTGACATCCGATGTATTAACCCAATACAATTCAAATGTTTCCGGATCTCTAAGATAAAAATGATCACCATACTTTAATGTGCTACGAAATGTGCGAAAGATACGCTGATCTATTTTGTTGATTGCACACCACTTTTTGAGATATTCATTGACAATTTTATTTTCGCTGTCGGTTGGACTGTCTTTCCATAATACTCTAAAAGGTAAGTTAGTATCTGGGTCTGCTTGAGTACAAAATTCTGAAATAGTGTCAAGAGCAGCATTGATTTCAGAATCCAAATCCATCTGATCATACTGAACATAGCGTTCAACGCGGTTGGCCTGCCCGCTATACACATCTTGCAGCCACGACGCATACTTGGCACCAGCATAACCTGGTCCGGTCCTACGCCCGCTACCGGTCGTTTCTGGCTGTGGCTCCCAAATTTTAAAATGTTTTCTCCAACTCATGTTATTACTTACCTTTATTTTTAACTTGATTTCACCGTAGCGTTAGAGTCCTCTTACTACCGAGACAGGGTTTCCGGGTCTGGTATTGCCACGAATTGCAGCAATGTCATTTTGAATGCTTGACAAATGTTCCATCATTATAGCAATCATTTCTTGGGTCATTATTGGCGCAGCACCTGCGGCGTTTTGACCGCCTAATGCAAATGAATTTGATATATTGCCCAATATTGAACTTGAGGGTAATTCTTTAATTTGACTGATATTACCTAAGCTTGTGCCAATGGTTTTTAGATATTCAGCAGTCAAGCGCATTTCTTCACTGGATCCTACAACGGCAAATTCCTGCATTGAAGTTTTTAACGTGCTAAAGGCATCTTTATTAAACTCAGACACACCTCTGTTTATAGTAAGTATGCCCGTACCAAAATTCTTAATGCCTTCACCTATCATGGCAATTTTATCTGCCATTGGCACAAATTCTTTAACCTTGTCCAATGGGCTTTTTACACCAAACAAACTGGCAATGCCGCTAATAACACCAGATGCTGTTCCTGCCAGCATGCCAAATGCAAATATACCCATGCTCAAGCCAATGGCAGCAAGTCCTGCACCTACTAACATCAAATTAACACCATCTATCTCTGACATAACTTTTAGTGACTTGGCAAAAACGCCAACGCCCCAACCAACAACAGCGGCTGCTACTCCAATTGCCATGAGTGTCGCTATGCCAGCCAACATCCCGCCCATGGCGCCGCCCTGCATTAATGTACCAAGGCCCCATATTGCGACTGCGAGTATGCCAATGGCTCCGGCAGCTTTGAATAGTGATGACCACTCAATTTCATTAAAGGCCTTGAATCCTGGAGCGGCAATGTACAGTGACAAACCTAATATGGTAATGACTGCGGCAGCTTTGAAAATAGCTCCCCAATCTAAAGATTTAAATTTATCGGCTGCAAAGGCTATCCCAGTGGCTATACCAGATAATGCACCAATGGCCACGACAGCCTTTCCTACTGATTCCGCCGAAACGTCATCAAATTTTTTAAGTACATATGACAACATCAATAATGTTCCACTAAGTATGGTAATGACTGCGACAGTTTTGAAAAGATCTCCCCATTTTAAACGTTTAAATTTATCGGCTGCAAAGGATAGCCCATAGGCTATACCAGTTAATGCACCAATGGCCAATCCACCTTTTACTAGTGACGTCCACTCAACGTCATTAAATGCTTTAAATCCATATGCCGACAGCAATAATGCTGCACTAAGTGCGACAATGACTCCGGCACCATTAAGCACCTTTCGTTTGGCTTCAGCCACCCCTCTAGCCATTGCAATTAGGGCACCTATGCCAAGTAAGCCAAAACCTATACCTTCCCATTTAACTTCTCCGAAGGTTTTAAATCCGTGTGCTGCCAAAGCCAAGGCTGCGCCTAACAATGCTAATGTACCTGCACCTTTAAGTGTTTTCGTGTCGCCTAAAGACTTTAGCATATCGGCAAGAGTGCCCATGCCTTTTCCTGATTTTCCTGACTTCTCAGATATTTTGTCAAAAATAGAACCACCTTTACCTCCAGTAAATATCTTACCCAGCTTATCCATTCCTGGTATCTTGCCCAACGCGCCGCCTATCTTTTTAAAGACGCCGCCGACACCTCCAGCACCACCGGTTAATATTCCACCAATGATACCGCCGGTGCCAATGCCTCCGAACATGCCCATTTTAAAAATGCCAGCGGTTAAGGCTATAACCGCCCATCGCAATGAGTTTAAGGCATCGGTTAGAGTGTTCTCGGCTTTAATGGCATCAGTTTCTTTTTTACCTCCGAAAATCCCCAAAAAACCCTTCTTTTCCTTGGCCTCTTGGTCGCCTTTAAGGACGCCCTCCCCACGTTTCATCGAGGCAAGAACACTATCCAGGGTTACACTCGTATCCCCGTAAGAGGCGATATCTAAGTTGCCTCTCCTTAGGTCAGCAAGATTCTGAATTTCAGGTATCAGACTCCTTAACGCCGTGTCTATATTTTCTCCTTTTGCCAGGCCGCCCTCCATCGCCCTGGCGCGCCGCGCATGTTCGGCAAAAAGGTCAAAAGTTGCCATCAGGTCCGGGTTGTCCTTGAGCAGTCGCTGGGCGCGAGCAATCTGGCTCTCGTCTCCTGTGGCGACCATCGCGGACATTCTGGCCAGTTCATTTTCGCCTATTGCATCACCGAATAATTTTTGCCCTGTAACGAACAGGTTTGCAGCTTCCTTTGATTGCCCGGCCAGCGCGGCCGCTTTACCACCAATTGATTTTCTAAATGTCTCCATGGATTTGAGCATTTCTTTGGCACTAACACCAAAGGTATTGCTGAGATTTCTAGCAGACTCCACAGTTTCGGCGTACTGCCTGACCATCATCTGCTGAGCTTCTTTTTCGCTCTTGGCAGTTAAACCGATAACCTGACTCAATGAGCCCATGACCGCGGCTTGATCTTCTGCGGTTAGACCCATTGCTGCTGTGGAATTTCGAGCTTTATCTATGGTCTTGGTTAGTTCAGGTCCCAAGTTTGCAGCAAGTTCGCTACTAATCTTGCTACTTCCTACTCTAAAGCCACGAGATAGTTCACTTAGCCTTTCAACAGCTTCTTGTGAGCTCCTACCAAAGGCTCTGAAGCCACCTTGACTAGCATCAATGACTTTGATAAATGAATCACCAAGGCCGCTCATTAGTTTGGCTTGCTGAATTGAGCCAAGTTTAAATGCATCTAGATCTGCAAAACCACCCATTTCTCTTGCATCTTTGGCAAAACCTTCCATGGCCTGAACCATGAAACCCACACCACCAGCGAACCCTCCTAGTGTCTTTATCCAGGAGGTAGTACTGTTTTGCAGACTGTAGCCGAGGTTAGAGAAGGCACGGGACGCCGTGGTCTCACCGAAGGCCAAAGACGAACCAAAAGTCTTTAAAGATCTTTTAAGATCTTTGTAGCTATCAACATTATCTGCTGCGCTGTCTTCGAGATCTTTGAGTTGCTTTTCGAGCTCTTTTTTTCTTTTCCTGTCTACATCCTCTAATTTCCTGTTAAGGGAAAGTGTCAGATTGAGACCTTCAAGCTCCTTTTTTAGCTTATCTAATTCTTCCTTAGGAAGAACATCTTTGCCGCGAAGTCCGCGCCTTGGTAATGGTGATGTTCCACGGCCATAGTCGGCGCCCATGCTTCCAGCCCGTCCAGAAAACTGGCGGACTGCGAATTCAAACTCTCGTATTGCAGCGTCAAATCTATCTTCACTTAATGACATTAATTACGGTCCGGTGGTTATTAAAATACTACATAAATAGATTATGCAATAGGGCATATGAACCTATTTACCGTTAAGGATTAAGTACATGGATAATCAAAACCCACTTAAAAAGCCATTGGTACCAAACCCACTGAGCCAATTCTATCGCAGGCCTGGCAACTACATTGAGCTACCGTCCGGTGGCCGTTTTTATAAGAATCCACCCAAACTGTCTGAAAACAACGAGTTAGCAGTTTATCCAATGACTGCTAAAGATGAAATGGTTCTCAAAAACCCAGATTCGTTGCTCAATGGCGAAGCACTGAGGTATGTGCTGTCCAGCGTTGTGCCAGACATTAAAGATGTCAACGAAATGCCGGCGCCTGATATTGATGCCGTTCTTGTGTCAATGCGTATGGCCAGCTACGGCGACGACTTGTCGTTGGATGTGGCACACCAATGTGATGCTAGTAATGGTAAAACACAAAGTATTACGGTTAGTTTGGGCAGTATTTTGGCCACACTAAAGCCTATTAGTGAAGAGATTGGCAAAGTTACTTTAAGCAGCGGTATCAAGGTTGAACTCAAACCTTATACCTTAGAGGCCCAAAGTCGCTTGCTGAAACAACAGTTTGTTACCATGCGCCAACTACAGGCTTTAGAAGCCAAAGAAAATTCCACAGTAGATCAAAAGGCCGAAGTGGCCAACAAGGGCTATGCGGCTTTGGTAGACCTTAGTCAAGAAACACTGTCACAGAGCATCTTGTCAGTAACGCTGCCCGACGGCACACAGGTAACAAATTATGCTCACATTTATGATTGGGTCAAGAATCTTGACAGGGCTAGTAACGAGCGATTAGACCAAGAACTTAAAAAGTTTGGAACCTTTGGTATTACACGCGAAATCAATGTTAAATGTGATTATTGTCAAAAAGAATACAAATCAGATATGCTGTTTGATCCTACAAGTTTTTTCGCCGTAGGCTCTTGACACTTGGTACTGACGGTAAAAAAATCCGTCAGTTTGTGGACAGTATAGAAAACGAGGCAAGGGCCTTAATCAAAGAAATATCAACATTGAGTATCTGGAGTTCCATCAGCATCAATGAGATTTGGGCCATGAGCTTCCTTGAAAGACAGATACTCAGCGAAGCTGTTAAGGAAAAAACCGAAGCCTATTACGGTAGGAAGGGTTTTGCCAGAGCTCGATTCTAACAGTGTGTTATCTTAACAGGGCGATTTCATCGCCCTTGAATTTCGTATCGCTTCGCTCTACTCATTCAGATTTTATAGACTTAGAGTGATTAATCTAGAAACAATTTAAATTTGTTTAATCATGAATCATATGAACTACATATGATTTCTTGACTTAGATTTACCAGTCACACTTAGCCGTTTTACCGGCTAAGAAAAACATTTGATCTTGACTCAGACCCCATGTCACATTGGATTAAGCAACTGTTTCCAGTCAGGGCGGTTACGCGGTACCCTTTGACGCCTGTCTTGTATAACGCATATTATGAAAGCAATCCAATCTGCTTGCATAATACTGTAGGTTGTAATTGTTCACCAGAGCCTACTCTTTTTAGTCATCGTATACTTGTGCCAATTCTTTTCATACCGTGAATTGCGTCCTGTCAAGGATAGTGGCAGTCAAGTCCCTGCTACCGCGTCAGGTGTTCCTTCCCCTGTGCAACCCAAGTGCCAGGTTTTATGGGTGTCTATTAACCAGCCGACACAGGCTTATCGGTAGTAATAAAAAGCCTTTTATAGTTTGCGGTTTACGCAGCAGTGCCGGGGTGAGTTACAGTTTGCCTAATATGTGAGAACCGTGGACTCTCACTTGTATGTAATGATTGTAGTAGTCTAATGATTCAAGTACTTTTCTAGCAAATTGTTCTTGGGCCTCAAGATAGCTACAAGCAGATTTGCTTTTGCAATAGTGTAAAATTTCTCGAATAAATTTTTCTTTGCCTAAGAGTTCTATATCTTTTTTAAGTTCGTCCGAACTAGACCAATATTCTTGCCAGTCGCTATTAATTTTGCTTCGAATTCTTTTCTTTTTTTTAGTTCCGTTTTTGAGTTTTATAGTTTTATAAGTTGTCTTGGAAAATTTTGCCAGTTTCTTGCCTATGTATTTGCGACCAGTAATTGTGTTCTGAATAATATAAACAAATCCCACGCAATCTTCAGGCAGGGTGTCAACAACAGAACCTTGGTACAGCCATGTCATTACTTGGTAGCAAGTGCTTCTTTCTCCGCAGTAATTTCTTTGCGGCGTTCTTTGATAGCCTTGCCCATTCCTTGTAGTGCTTTGCGAGCACGGGCTGCACTGGCTTTTACGCCCTTGACAGCAAACTTTTCATTCTCAGCCTTGTAAACTTCAAATTGCTCAAGTAGTGTTTCATGATTTGACATTGAATGTCTCCTTAGTTGATTTCATGTATTTGTACATCTGTGTCCAGCATGGTGAACCCATTTTCTTTAATTACGGACAAGACACTGTTGACTCTACTGGCCAACTCGTCTCTGTGGCTAATTAAAAAGATATTACGGTTCATTTCACGACCCATGGCTTTGAGTACAGCCATGGCATTTTCAATACCAATTTGGTCCATACCAGAATCTACAAGCTCGTCGACAAACAGTAGATTCATGGGTTCAGTAAAGCTTTCATATACATCTCTAAAACTCCAGCTCAATGCTAGAATTAATCGATTTCGTTCTCCTCGACTCAGGTTGTCAAAATCAAAGCTTTGTCCAAGTTGGCTAATATCAACTTCGAGGTCGCTTCTAAAAGAAACCTGATGTGGTAATTGTAATTTATCTAAGTAATAGCCTAGTCTATGGTTCAAATACGCCAGATTTTGCTCAATAATGCGTTTTCGGACAAATGAATCCTTGCTTGTTAGCAGTTTGAGCAAGAAATCTTGGTGTTCGAGCAATTTACCTAAACGATTCACTTCGTCCCAGCTAATTTCAGCCAAAGCAGTATTTTTCAAAGTAGAAATTTGTTCTTGGTAAGGATCCTGTTCGGCATCTTTGTTAACTAGTTGTTGCCTCAAATGATCCAAGTGATTTTTGTGAGCCGCAGCATCTTCAACTTCCAGGTATTTAGTTATGGGCCTGCTGCCCAGTTCTCCAATGGCTTTCACCGCAATATTAGACAGAGCCAAAAAGCCATGTTCTTCTTTGAGGGTAGCAATGGTTTTATCAATGCTTTCTTGAACAGTTGCTGTCATCTTTTCATGTTGTTGATCATGTATATCTTGTCCGCAACTTGGACAGCGATGCTCAACAATTTCAGCTAGATTTTTTTGCGACAGTGCCAATGTTTCTTGTAATTTTTTTACATTGCTTTGTCTTGTTGCTAGTTCTTTATTGGCTAACTTTAGGCGATTTTCGTTTTCCTTATAAAGAGCCAAAGCACGATGAGCCTCTAACTCGGCTTCGATGTCGGTGGATTCTAATTCTTCAATAACACCATTGAGTTCAGTCATGTCTGTGATTTTCTTTGCGGCCCAGGTACGACTGCGTCGCTCAAGGTCGTCAATGGTGGTTTGAATTCTACTGTTACTTTCTTGAAGAGTCTTAATCTTGGTTTCTTCATCTCTAATTGATTCTTTGGTAACCTTGACTTGCTCTCTTAAAATCTCAGCTTTTTCACTGAGTAAAGTAATACCTAACAGCTCTTCAATGATATCTCTTTGTTCATTCGCTCTTAGGCTTAAAAAAGGTTGGGTATAAGTGTTAAGAGCAACAAGGTGCTTGAACAGTTCAGCACTCATACCAACCACGCGATCAATAGCTTCCTGCGTTATGCGGTTTTCACCTGCGCCTTCGTCGGTGCCAGCCTCATTGACTTCGCGATCATCAACAATGAATCGCAACAAATTGGGCTTGCGTCCTCGTTCAATGATATACTTGTTGCCGTTCTTTTCAAATCCCACAGTGACCAACATATTCTTACCATTCGTCTTGTTAATTAAGTTTTCTTTGCGAATGTTTGTTAATGCAGAACCAAAAATAGCATAGCTCAATGCATTGACAATGGTGGTCTTGCCAACACCGTTTCTAGCGCCATCACCACCAAGGTCTAGATTATTACCCAATACTAGAGTAAGCCCATGCTGATCCATGCGTAGGCCTTGGGTAACATTACCTACCGAAAGAAAATTCTTAATTGTCAAATTTTTAAATTGAATCAATGTGTAAGTCCTTGGTAAATCTGTGTCAATACTTGACGGTCAATCACATCCGAGTCAATGGCTTGAATTTGATTCAACACAATAGCATCAACACTTTCAAACTGTAATTCTCCGCCAGTCCATTCTGTGCTATGCTCTTCCTTTTTGGTAGGAATAAGACTTAGTTCGCGCATGCCATAGGTATTGATCCATTGTTCTTTGATATAAGAAGCTTCTTCAAAGCTAACATCTATATCAATAGTAACACGAGCAAAAGTCTGTGTGTCAAAGAGACTTTCGTGTTTGTCAATGGCCTCGGTTAAGGTCAATGTTCTAAACTTTGGTGCGCTTGGCCAGTTACGAAAATCAGGCTTTCCTCCCCATTTTAGAAACATGCAGCCCCGCTCATCATCCCCAGCATCGGCATAGTTATGCGGGAAGCAATTGCCTATGTAGATTACATTGTCCTTTTGCTGACGCTTGTGAAAGTGACCCGAAAACACCAATTCTTGATTAGGAAAGTGACTGGCATTAAGTCCACCATGGTCGGGCATATCAACCATGGCATTCATTTTAAAATGAGGCAGTTCAAAGTGTCCAAATACATAACGACTCTTAAGATGTTTCATTTTTTCCCATTCGTCGCCAACTAACCATGGCACAATGGTAATATCACCAATGGTTGTAATTTCGTCAATGAGGCTAACATTTTTGAGAAGTTTGGCAAAAGGTAGACTGTTGATCTCTCGTTTTTCTCTATAGGCAAGATCGTGGTTACCCATAATCAAATATACCTTTTCAAAGTTTTCTGAAAGGTACTTGATATTTGAACAAGTATAATTCAGAGTGCTGACATTGACTGCCGAACGATTATTATGCCAATCTCCAAGAAAGAAACAGGTTTCTGCTTCTTCCTTCTTGGCCTCGGTAGTCATCCATTTAATGAAGTTTTCGCAGTCGTCGTTGTGGCTTCGACTGTTATTCCTTAAACCAAAATGAACATCTGTGAAGCAAACCGCCTTTTTAAATGCATGAGTCATTGGTCTATTATAATATCTTATTGAGTTTTTGTCTACACCAGTATAGTTCATCCTTGATCAGCAGTTTCTTTTTCCGCAGATCTCTGGCTTCAGTGCTGTCGTATTGGCGCTGTTTTTCCATTTGTATAAGTTTATGATCTAGGTAGCTGTGCGATTCTTCCAAGTGTTCAATATGACTTTTGAGACTATCATTGTGCATATATTATCCTTTTAAAAATGGCTCTAACTTAGGAGACTTCCAGCCTTCGGGCTTCAGTACCTTGCCGTCTTTGCGCTTTCTAACTTTATTGGTTTCAGCATCAATTTTGGCAAAGTTAGTACGCATAACTTCATTCCAGGCACCTTCGCTGTCGGCGCCCAGACTATGAATAGCACCAATAGTGACAACCAAGATATCAATCAGTGCGTCTAGTTGTTCAACTTTGTTTTTGTTGTGAACAGCAACAAACAACTCGTTTACTTCTTCTTTGATAAGGTTGGAATACAACTCAAATTGTTGTTTATTATAGAAGCCTGTGCTTTGGTCACATGCCTGCATAAATTTTTCTTGGTCCTTAAAAGGGGCGGTCATGAAGTCGGTTCTTCACTGTCTATTTCAATTTTTGTTAGTTCAATGTCTGTGTCTGGATCAATATCCATAGAGTTACTAGTATTTGTAGTCGACCCAGCATCTTTGAGAGCATTGATTCTTTCTATTTCGGCCTGGTGTTGTTGCGAGCTTTCCATTTGGCGTGTCCAACTAGGCATTTGGCCAGAATCTTGTAGCATGTCGTCACGGATATCTCGTTGACGCTTTTCAATATTTAATACTCTGGTAAAGCTGTTGGTCACCGCAGCAGTGTAATAGGCAAAGGGATTTTGACTTTTGCCTTCGTCAAACTGTAGCGCAATTTGTGTAAGTTGAATTAGGGCTTGGCCGCGCATTTCATCAACATAAGAGTAGCCTCGCCAATTGGCTCTAAAACTGTAGCGTTCACAAAGTTTCAAAAACATTGCGCCCAGACGGTTGGTTATTTGTGCGTGGTCGGTTGAAAAGCGGCCAGTCTTAAGGTTGCCCTTCCAGTGACTGCGAAGTACTTCGTGCCACGTGCCATCGTTATTGAGAACAAAGTGTTTGAAGGGTGGAAAATTTACCTTGGCTTTGCGATCAGCAAGATTTTTGGGATTATTTTTACGCCCGGGCTCAAGTGGAATGTGTTCAAAGGTCATTAGTCTAACTACTAGATTTGTTGTGGGTATCTTTTTGGGAATGATTTCAAAATCATCAGCTTTGGGTTTAGTGCTGGCTTTACCACCCAGAACTTCCCATTGGGCAACAGCAGCACGATAGGCTTCGTTGCTTAATCTAGCAGCGCGAGCTGCTTTGGCCAAATTAATAGCACCTTCTGGACAGGCCTTGGTTTTGCGATTATGAAAGCTTTTTAAATCGTCTACGATATAATCGTATTGTTGGTACTCTATATCCTTACACCAACAAAATTTCATTTTGCTTTTATGTATTTCAGCAAGAATGTCCTTATTTTTTAGGTAAATGGTTTTTGTTTTTTCTTCTTCTGTCACAATATTCTCCTTGAACTTATTATAGCATTTAAGCTGGCTATTGTCAATAGTATTGATGATAAAGTATGTAGATAACTTATCCGGTAAATAGTCATATGAAGATATCTGACCTCAAACCCAGAATAATTGCAGTGTATGCTGGTCGCTTTCACCCGTTTCATATTGGACACGCAACCGCTTATCACGAGCTTGCTGATAAATTTGGTGCTGACAATACTTACATTGTTACCAGTGGAAAGGTTGAACCAGAAAAGAGCCCGTTTGATTTTGCTGAAAAAATGTCAATGATGGTTGCCGCGGGTATACCCGAGTCGCGAATTTTTCAAGAAGTTTCTCCGTATAAGCCTATGAACTTACCAAACAAACTAGGCCTTGATCCCAACAAAGACGTACTAGTTTTTGGTGTAGGTCGTAAGGACATGGCTGAAAATCCAAGATTTGCATTTAAGCCACTCAAAGATGGTACAGCACCTTATTTTCAACTTTACATAGAAAGCGGAAAAGAACTACGGCCTTTCAATGGTGATAAGAATGCCGATGGTACTCGTGCAGGCCACGGATATGTCTATCCAGTGAGAGATGTAAAATTTGAAATTCTAGGTAAAGTAGTTAATAATGCCAGCAAAATTAGAGAGTTGTACAAAAATGCCAACGATGAAACACGATTGGCAATCTTAGCAGATCTATATCCTCAAAGCGGATCGGCTATAAAAAAACTTAAACGCATTTTTGATGGAAGGCTAGCATAATATGGCAATTATATCACCTCCAGTAAAATTATCCTTTGCAGCCCTTAAAGAGTTCGGCGAAGATAAAGGTACCGTGATTTGGCGCACAACACCAAAGATCGACCAAAGCATTCAGGTGAACTATCAAACCTGGGAATTGCAACATACTAACTATCAACCCGTTGCGTTTGGTAATCGTTCCACACCAGAAATAACAGTTTCCGGTCCGTGGATTAGTCGTGATCGCGCCGAAGCAAAAAGAACACTGGAGGCTATACATTTATTGAGATCAGCAACCATGATGTTTTATGGTCGCAATGACAAGCATAGAGGCACGCCACCGCCCATTGGAAGATTTTCAGCGTATGGCTTGTACAACAATACTCCAGTAGTTGTTAAAAGTTTTCAGTATAATTACCCTAATGATGTAGACTATATTTCTGCTTCGGGTCCTACACCTCCTCCTCCTGGTAAGGACATAGTGGACGAGACCGCCGCCAGGCGCGAATATGCCCGCTTTAACGCGATGACCAGCTTGGCAGAGCGCGACGCCGCTCAGCGCGAGCGCGATGCCTGGCACGTTCCCGCCGTCGATTCCGGAGGCTTTGCCATTTATGATCATCACAACGTCGGCAATTCACTGGATGGGTCCGGCGTTCCATTCCACCGGCCCCCCGCGACCGCGCCGGAACAGGCGAAGGCGGCGGCAGAAGAGCAGGACCCGGACCCCAACATGCCCGATATGCAGGCTGTACCGGTGCTGTTTGACATGTCAGTGACACTGATTGTACAAATGAATCCAATTGAAATTGTTAAGGAGTTTGAACTTAAAAAGTTCCTAGATGGATCGCTGTTAGGCAAAGGATATATCTAATAATGCCACTATATTCAGTTAATCAATATGCAAATACCAATATCAAAGATTTCTATCTTGATATTGCAAACTTGCCAACGGCAGAAATTCTGCTACAAGGGAAAACTCCTGAATTTATAACAGTGGCACCAAAATTTCAACATAGGCTAGATTTGTTAAGCCACGATCTATATGGAACCAGTGTTTATTGGTGGGTAATTTTATTATTGAACAGAAACCAACTCAAAGATCCAATTAGGGACCTACAACCAGGAATGATACTGCGAGTACTTTCCTCCTCAGACATGCCTAGGGTTAGCTAATGGCTACAAAAAAACCTGAAATTGTTATTGAAAAACCAAAGTATTTGGATGATATTGGCATCCCTGACGTAGTCTACAATCCCTTGCAAAGGTATCGCAATGTGACCTACCATACTAGGTTAACAATGATGCCGCAAAGTGAGGTTAGCAAAGGACGACCGGCACGATCATTCGATTTCAAAAAAGGCATGGTCATGTGGGAAACCGGCGCGACTGGTACAGTTTACCTAGAAGAACTGGTCATGAATGTTGTGGGTTCGGGTTCCGCCACCGGACTCTATGCCTTTCAAACGGGAACTAAATGGACCGGCAAACTAGTTGAACCAATAGGCGGAAGATTCCTGGAATCCATACACAGTGCTGCCCAACTGATGGGCTATCCAAAGCCAGACTCGGCTGAATATCTACTCGAGATAACTTTTAAAGGCTATAACGTCGGAAGCGACGAACCCGAAGTTTGCCTAGGTTGGGACAATGAAGAATTAGTATTTCGTTGGTATGTACAATTGCGGGAATTGTCAATGAAGTTGGACTACAAGGGCAGTACCTATGATTTTATTATGGCCGCTGCTAGTACTGACGCACAACTGTCAGATCATACTCACATTGAAACAGGTCTGAGTGTTGCGCGCCAAACAAAGAGTATTGAAGATTTCTGTAATGCACTTAGCAAGATATTGAACGAGCGAGAAGACGAAAAAGTAAAGACAGGTCAGCGGTGCTTTAGCCATATTTATCATATAATACCACACAAAGATATAGCGAAGTTAAAGCTCGTCAATGAGGGCTTGATCCCGACGGTCTCGTCCTTCTTCCGCGGCGACTATTCAGGAAAACCAGGAGAAACTATTCAGAATTTTATATTAAAGAGTTTGGCAAATAGCGATGCACTTATGGCGTATATGCATAAAATTCCTGAGAAGAAATTTATGAATGACGTAGACACTAAATTAGACACCATTCATATTCTGCCCAGAAATGTCAGCATTATTAGCGGAACCAAGGTCAGAGAGCAAAATGGTGCTATTATGTTTGATAACAAAATTGGAACCAGTGCCAAGGAAGTGTATTACTTTATAACAACTAAACCGGATGCTAAAAATATTATTGGTGCTAAAGAGTATGAATCCGCCTGGAATGCAACGAACAGAAATAAACGAGTTGACGAATTTATAAAATTAGGTGTATTGCGGAAGGCCTACAAATGGATCTATACAGGTGAAAATAGCGAAGTTATCAACTGCGAGCTTAAATTTGACTATCTCTGGCGCATGGTTCGCCCGCAGTTTGTTAATGAGAACGGGAAAGCCGTGGGCACTGTCCCTTCTGTTCCAGGGCAATCCTCATCGTCTCGTGCCGGCCCGCCGTCTGTGAGCTGTAACGAAGCCCGCAAGGTAAACGTTCCAGCTAGTGAACACTTCCAACTATATGCTGAAGATTTTTTGTATAGAGAGAAGAAAGAGAATCTCTTAGATTACACAGAACCTAGACCAGGTTGGTACCCGCACATGCCGCAAATTCATATTACTAATATTGACGCCGTGCCCCCTATCAAGAACAAAGACAATGCACGAGAGTACAGTATCTATACGCAAATTAACAATCAACAAGGGCAAGGAACCGCAGATCTGCGAAACCTTACCCTGGAAGTTGTTGGCGATCCCTATTATCTAATGCAAATTCCCGGCACACCGAGCAAACCACCCTACGAAGAAGATGTGTGGGAATATATGGAAAAAAATCTTACCGAAGAAGACATGGCAAAAACACGCGGGAAAACAGCGTCACATAGCTGGTTGCCGTTTATCTATTTCCAAGCAAATATTCCAGCCGCAGACACTGACGCTAACGATGTAATGAATCTAAGACAGGCAGACGCCATTACAGGAATCTATGTAGCTAGGGAAATGCAAAACAAATTTATTAAAGGTAAATTTACATCAACGCTTACATGTACTAAAGAACATCTCTCTAATCCCTCGAGATTGTCTGAGAAGGCTAAAAGAGAGATCAGCCAGCGGACCGGCATCCCAATCGATAAATTGGGCGAGGTGAAGCCTGTAGGTCAAGGTAGCGCAGCCGCCTCAGGGCCTAATAAGGCGAATCGACCTGGGCGCAGCCGCCGGTCGTTCCCGGGACCACTAGGCTAATGAGAGCTACTTCTACAGGTGAAATGTTATCCCACCATGCTGGGGGTCTCGGTGCCAGCACTTCTAAAATTCATGGCATTTACATTGGCAAGGTAAAGAAAAATGTAGATGACAAAGGTTTAGGTAGACTATGGGTATGGATACCTGAGCTGAGTCATTCAAATGAAGATGACGAAACGAATTGGTTCGATGTAAGATATTGTCCACCATTGGCAGGTGCTGCAAATCCGAGTACTGAACCTCAAGCCAAAAATGCTACCCAATATAGTCAAACAAAACACAGCTATGGCATGTGGATGGTGCCACCGGATCTTAACGTACAGGTAGTTTGTGCTTTTATTAACGGTAATCCACGCACTGGTATTTGGTGGTGTTGTTTGCCGCATGATGGTCATACACATGCTATTCCAGCTATTGCTTCCGGGCAAACACACCAGGGAGAAGTTTTGCCAGTTGGAGAAAGAAGCAGATACAATACAACAGATGCTCAAATTGAAAACCGTCCAAAGCACCCGCAAGGCGATAACTTAATTAGACAAGGTCTTGATAAAGACCTTTCTCGCGGGCACACAAACGCTGGACCCTTTCGCAATGTTAAGGAAGGTCCTGGAAACAGTTACGGCTTCCTATCACCAGGGCAGCACAGGCTTGTACTTGATGACGGTCCCAATGGCGGTGATGGAGGACAAGTTAGATTACAAACAGCATCAGGTAATACACTTATTTTAGATAATGCTGGTGGATTTATCTATGCTATCAATGCAGCAGGCACAGCATGGTTTCAATTAGATTCAGAAGGAAACATTGATTTTTATGCCAAAGGTGACTTTTCTGTCAACGCCGAAGGTAGTATCAATTTACGAGCAACAAAAAATATCAATGCAGATGCAGGGCAAAATATTAATGCTGTGGCGGCCCTGAACTGGAACCTTGAGGCCTGTGAAATTTTTAATGCTACTGGCACCACAGGCATGAAACTAACCTCGAGTCAAAATATGAATATTCTTGCTGACAGTCAAATGAAATTGACAGCACAACGCATAGACCTTAACGGTCCGCCAGCAGAACGAGCACAGTTGCCTGCTATGAATTCATTGGTCAGTAATACAACAGTGGGTAAAAGTGTTGCGGGTCGCGTACCTGAAGCTGAGCCTTATGGTGGTCACAGTTATCGCAAAGGCGAGCAACCAACAGTGCCACCGGGTAGCCCAGGTGTTCCAGCTAGCACTATTACTCCTGCGCCATCGAGCTATGAAGACAAACCAGAAGACAAACCAGCACCAGACGCTACCAATGCTGTGGATTGCATTCCTGAACCCACCCAGTCAAAACTCAGTGACGAAGGATTTGCTATTTTAAAAAGTCGCGAAGCTTATCGCGGAATCATGTACAGCGATTTTCAAGGTTACAGCATTGGTTACGGCAGTAGGCTTGACATTTTTGGTCCTGGTTATGGTGGAAAGATTGATGAAAACCTAAAGAAGGCGTTGATGGCAGGACCCAGTGAAGCCGAAGCAAGATTGGCTAGTAGACAGATCGTTGATAGAGAAAATACTCCAAGAGTAATGCGAGCAATAGCAAAAGCCAAAGCTGGTAAAAATGTCTGCTTGACACAAAGTCAAATTGATGCATTGATCATGGCTTCTTACAATTTTCCTGCGATGGCTGATAAAATGGCTGTTGATCTCTGTAATGCAGCAGCTAAAAATGCTGACGGCAAAGCCACAAATGCTGACATTGCACAAATCTGGGCCAATGCTTCTTATGGGACTCCCGCCTTCAGAAACAGCGATGCAAAATATGCCATGACAGGCAAGCCAAATCCAGACACTGTGATCAAATCACCAGATCGTTTGAGGACAGAAGGACAGTCTGCTGGAAACAAAGAGATAGCGTCTGGACGAGTACCGTTGCCTGAAAATAACAATTGGAAAGGCCCTTTTGGCAACGGCGCACATGGCGGAATACGAGTAGGAAGAACATATGGACCTGCAACGACAATACACCGCACACAATATGAAAGAAGCACATATCTAAACACCGGACAAGTGCCTTCGGGATCCAGCTTGACAATAGCCCAGCTCAATGACAAATATGGTGCGCCTCACCTCGGCGGGAACTTCCCACCAGGTGCCCCAACCCAAGTCGCGCTCAACACCACGACACCGCCGACCTCTTGAGCTTTAATAAAACCCAGCATAATACAACCTGCTAAATAGGCGTATGCGAATTACTACTAGATTTCGTGGATATAGCTCTGTCAAAACTGGTTTTGTATCCCCGGTTCGCTATGACATGAATCTCGCCATCCAAGACCTATTGAATCACTTTAATACACGCCGAGGTGAGCGTGTAATGATGCCTACTTTTGGCAGCATTATTTGGGAATTGTTGTTTGATCCTATGGATAACAGTATAAAGAAAAAAATCACTGACGATGTTATCAGCATTATTAAAAACGACCCAAGATGGGAATTTCTGACTGTAGATATCAGCGAAGAACCAAATGCATTGAATATAAAGATCAATCTTCTGTATTTGCCCTCCGATGAAAGAATACAGTTACCTTTGACTTTTAATAAAGGAACACAAACAGAATGACACAATCTAGACGACTTGGGCAACTAAATGCTGCTGAAAATTGGGTTAATGCCTATAGATACTTGACAAATGCCAATTTCAAAGCTTATGATTTTGAAAGCTTACGAACAGCATTATTAGACTATGTACAAACAAATTATCCTGAAGATTTTAATGACTTTATTAATTCCAGCGAATATGTTGCACTCATTGACCTTATGGCCTATATGGGGCAAAATATTGCTTTCCGCAGCGATTTAAATCTACGAGAAACTTTTTTAGAAACTGCTGAAGTACGCGGTAATGTGATGAGCATTGCACGACAACTTGGCTACAAACCATCTAGAAATATTGCTGCTAGCGGATTCTTAAAAATTGCTACCATTAGCACCACACAAAACATTATAGACAGCAAAGGTACTAACCTGGCTGGACTAAACATTGTTTGGGGAGATCCGTTAAATTCAGATTTCAATGAGCAATTTTCTCTAATTCTAAATCAAGCTCTTAACAAATCTAATCCCATTGGACGACCAATCAGTAGAATTGTTGACAATGGTGTGACACGACAGCTATATCAAATTGACCAGCCAGATTCTAGAACTATGGTTGAATCTGTAAGTTTAACATCTAAAAATAACATCAGCTATTCTTGCGAATTGGTGCCTGTCAACATTGACATCGAAACACAACTAGCAGTTGAAAGTGTACCTAATCCTTATGGTTATCTGTCGTTGCTGTTTAACAACGACGGTGCAGGATTTTCAACGAATGCCAATGGTTGGTTCTTTATGTTCAAGCAAGGTCTTTTAAAATTTGACGATTTTATACTCAATGAAAGCGTAGAAAATCGTGTGATTGATATCAATAGTGACAATGTCAACAATACGGATATTTGGGTACAAAGCATTGACAGTACTGGGCGTATTTTATCAAACTGGACACCGGTGTCAAATATTTTAGGCAATAACATTGTTTTCAACGGAGTCAATAAAAATACTAGAAACTTGTATGAAATTATTACTAGAGAGAATGATTCTGTTTCGATTAAATTTGGCGATGGCATTTTTTCTGACATACCAACTGGTAACATTCGCATTTGGTACAGACAAAGCGCAGCCGAGGACATTTCATTTGTGCCTCTCAATTTAACTAACTCTGAAATTGCAATTAGTTACATTGATTCAACAGGGGTCTTACAATCATTTACAGTTTCACTACAGCTAACTGAAGTAGTATCTAATTTATCCGGTGAAACTGTTAGTCAAATCAAGAATCGTGCCAGTAGAACTGCTGCAACACAAGAAAGAATGATCACTGGTAGCGACTATAATACATATCCAGAAGGCAAAATGAGCGGCATTACCAAAGTCAAGTCTATTAATAGAATCCATGCTGGACAAAGCTTGTTCAGTGATTTTCAAGACCCCTCCGGAACTTACAGACCAGCAATATCTATAGCCGACGATGGGTTTATCTACAGTAGAGATTTAGTAGAACAAGGGTCTCTTGAAATTGGACTAAGCAGCGACGAGGTTATAGATGTAATTGAGAATCGGTTACTTGATCGGTCGTTGCATCAATTTTATTACAAGAAATATCAGCCAATTATATCTGCTGACACAGTGTATTGGAAAACAATAGATTCAGGAAATGCCATCAGCCATGGCTATTTTGTACTTGACGACGGACTGGGGTTACCATTACGCATTGGTAAAGGCAATCCCGACATTCAATTTAGAAACCTACGCAAAAATACACTAATTAAAACCATTGATGGTACGTGGTCCAAGATTAGTGATGTATATAGAGAAGGCTTTGGATTGACTGACAATTTGGGTGTCAATACTGGACTACGAGCCAATGGACAGGGTGCTGTATTTTTAAATTCTATTATAGATAGCGGTGATCCTGTGCGTATTTTGTCATGGTTCCCGCCACTTAGAGCTGTGTTTGATGTAGCCGAAAAAACTGAATTTATGAAAGAAATTGACGCACTGCGAGACTTTGCTATTCGGTACGATCAAACATTTGATCGCTGGCGCCTTGTTCGTGCTGATAATATTGATCTGTCAAGTGAGTTTAGCCTAATTAGTGCTGGTAACAATACCAATCAAAACCTAGACGCAAGTTGGTTAGTAAGATTTTCATATAACACACTGGCTGAGTCATGGGGCTCTTTTCTAAGAAAAGATCAAACTACATTTGGTAGCAAGTCACAACTAGCATTTTATAATACCAAATTTGGAAAAGGTCTTGATCGACGAACTCGTCGTAGCGTGTCAGACACTATTAAAATTCTAGCAATCAACAGCGGTATTGGGCAAGAACTAGCCCTGGACATTGTTGATTATTACAAGTTAAACGACGGTCGCAACGACTTCAAAAGAGTATTAGTTTTGTCGCCTGGTATTGCTGAAACCCTAGTACCTAATGATCCAGAAATAATTTCTAAGATTATCAGCAATCAGAGTTTAACTTTGAATCGCGTTCAATTGGTTGATGCTCCGGGGCAATTCACACTATCTCCGGCACAAGGTGCCAGCGGTGAAATTGGTCCATACGCAGGTAGACAGGGATTGAAAGTACAGTACAACCATGTACCACTGAGAGATATCAGGATTAATCCTACTACAACCAACATCATTGATATGTATGTGCTGACTTCACAATTCAATACAGAATTTAGAGGATGGATTGCTGGTGGTCTTCGACGAGGCCGAAGACCATTTCCACCTGATTCATTTACATTGTCACGGCAAATGTCTTCGGTGTTACCAGCCAAGAGTATTAGTGACTCTATTGTATTTCATCCTGTGAACTTCAAAATTATATTTGGAATTGGAAGTGATTTGCGTAATCGAGTCAAAATTCGTGTAACCAAATCAGACGGTACCAAAATTAGTGACGCTGAAATAAGATCTCGAGTTATTGAAGCCATTGGTGATTACTTTTCAATTGATAATTGGGAATTTGGTGAAACATTTTATTTCACTGATATGGCTTCTTGGGTACACACACGACTTGGCGGAATTGTTAGCAGCATTGCATTGATTCCTCTGCAAACAGGGTTAGGTCCAAATGATATGTTCGAGATTCGCTGTGACGACGACGAAATTTTTATTAGTAGCGCATCGGTTAGTGATGTTGAAATTATTACCAGCGCCGTTGCCGTAACAGTTTAAGGTATTTTATAATGGCAAAAGATCCAAAGAAACTAAATCCTGAAAAGCCATTGATCAGAACTGCGCCAGGCCAGACTCTGGTAGAAACTACCTCTCCCAAAGTCTACGACCTTTTGCCAGGCGTGTTTAAAACAGAAGGCAACAAAAAAGTATTTGATGCTTTTATTGAAAATATGTTTCAGCCTGACAGCCTGGAAACATTAAATTTTACAGTTGGTAGAAAAACAAACGAAACAACAAACAATGTAAACCTTCCTCATTCTACTGCGAAAAGACAGTTGGAAAACGGTCTAGTACTTTTTACCGAAACTGGTGTAGAAACTCTAACAGCCGATGATGTAGCAGTTAAGTGGGGATTCAATGACCGCAATCAAGAACTGCCGGTACCAATAGCAATTTGTGATCTGCCTGTTGATCCAGACAAGCTTGTAAATTGGCACGACTACTACTGGCTTGAAGAAGGTATGCCGGCAATCCATGCTACTGGTGGATCTCAGCCAGAATACTATGATGTCAGGCGAGATATTATTGGCAGTCGTTATTATACGCTGCCGGTGCAAAGAAATGGTCGCAGACTTGAATTAAAAAACGGCATGCGTTTAATTTTCCAGCAGCATCCTGAGCAAACCAATATTGTCGGTAATGAGTTTAGGCAGTATGTGTCAACAGGCGCAAGCATTGATCCAATTGGTTTTGAGTTAACTGGTTATAACAAAGATTATGTTGGTGTCAGTGTCAATGCTGTGTTAAAAATTGAAAATGTTGATTATCGTATATTGGGCAATGAAATATATTGGATTACACCTCCGGTTGCTGGTAATATAGTTTATATTGCCTTGGATGACTATTACCTTACCAAAGAAGAATACAAATCACCGAGAATTTGGCAAGTTGAAGGAGTGGGCACAGAGCAAGGTATTCGTCTGCTTGGCAGCACACACCAAATAACTGCCACCGTTTATAGCAAGATGGTACAGAGTAGATGGGACCAAACAACTATTCCTTGGGATAGAATTGAGTGGGACGGTGATATTCAAGGTATCAATGCCAAACATTATATTTTGCAAAAGGTTGGAGCAGAAAATCGAAATGCACATAGCCGTGTAAATGTATGGTATCACAAAGACACTATTCAAACCATAGCAGATTATTTAGATTTACCCTTTGAAGACATTGCTATTACATCAGCACGAGCGCTTCGTCCAATTCTAGAATTTGAAAATACACTGGAAATGTGGACACATGGTACTGCATACCGCCCATGGGTAAACAGTGTTGAAACAAAACAGGCCAATCCAACATATTATGTTGGTATGACTGCTAGAAATGCAAACATTGAATTACAAATGGCCACTACTACCACTGAGGACTACAAGATAAATTCTGCTCCTCGCGTGTTGTGGCTGGCTGCTGGTCCATATTTTAACAAGATTATTAATTTTAGATCAACAGGAAACACAGTCTCAGAATTTTTTGTGGAAACAGCCAATGATGGAGATGCAGTTGTTGTTCAAAATAGTTCTAACATTATTAAACTTTCGTTTGTTGAATATTATTGGAAGTCAGGACAGGCTATTTTAGCAAACTTCAGAAAAAATAGAATCCAGCAGCCCTTGTTTGAATTATATGGCCGAGAGGGGCTGAAGCTCAGCCAATTGGAGAATATTGGTATATTGCCAACATCAGTCAACAGCAAAATTATTGAAATAATTGCTGGGGATATTCACGACGATGAGAGCGGATATAAACTGGCATTTTCGCCTAGTAGTTTTAGCGAGCTTAATGAAAACAATATAGCCAAAAATCCAATGTACAATATTTTGTACAAGACCAGACAGCAAGAACTAATAAGTTATTTTAAAAACAACATTAGAAAAATCTATCCTGGTCCTTATTCTTTTAGAAGGTGGCACGGCGGTGATCGTGACATTGAATTGAGCAATGGTTGGAAACAAGCTTGGTTTAGATTAAAAAGCGCAGTAAATCGTAAAATTATCATCAACGATGAAACCAGTATTCCCTTAGACTTGTCAATGTGGGCAGGTTATAATTGGGGTATAACAGTTTCACAAGGCAATACGATCTTTGTACATCTTGACAACTATCAACCAGTGGTTGACAATCGTGCTGTGGTGGCAAGAGGACAACCTGCAACATTCAAACTGTTCCTGGATGACTCTCCCGATATCCAATTGGTTACAATTAATGATGGCACGACTACATTTGTTGCAAATGTCAATGATGGTGCTGTAACAATAATTGTTTCTGAAAATGCCAGTGACCTGTTGACTCTGAGTTTTGGTACAACTCTGCTGGTTGCCAGAGTAATTGATTCTTATCAAGATCCCAGAAACCCCAAGATAAAATTAAATGGTTTAGATGTTGACTATGAATTTGAAACTGTGTTGAATGGCAATTCAGTTAAAGAAGTAAACTTACTGGTCACCGGTGACGGAGCACTAGAAATTACTCACCAAGGTAATGCTGTTGATGATGACACTATCACAGCCGTGCCTGGTATGGATCTAAATCCTGATCAAGTTGCTACTTTATCTTTTTTTAGTGTGGGTAAACTTCTTGAAAGACTACAAGCGGAAATTTCTGCAACTAAAAAGCAAAATCAGTCTTGGATTGATTGTTTGGCTGTCAAGGCAGCAGATGGCATACAAATGGCAGAACACAGCTCGATGAGAGCTGCTTGGGCAACAACTAGGCTAAAACCAACTATTGAAGAAATAGTACTTTCAAGACCGCTGGCCTGCTGGAAGTGGCATAGAAAATTTATAAGCAAGCTTGAACAACTGCACAGTATTGTTGATTTTGAAGTTCTTACAATCAAAGACGGGCTTGACAGAGTCTTAAATGAACTAATAATTGGTACAAGTCAAGGTTCAATAGATGCTATCACCGGCGTTGCTATGATAACTTCAGGTATGAATGTCAACAACTTTGATGTAGATACATCACAAACAGTGCCATCACAAACAGTGTTTACACTGTCTGGTACATTAAGTACTGATTATTACAGTTCTGATCATGTCTATGTGTATCTCAATGATAAGTTGCTGACCAACATCAGCGATTATACTCTTGACCCAGACAACAATTCAGTAGTTCTGGCTGTTCCTGCCACTGCTGGCGATAAAGTAGTAATATATCATGCAAACGAAGCAGATTTGTACACTGGCATACCAGCAAGTCCGGCAAAGCTTGGACTAGGTCCGGTTTATAAACCCGGCATCATCGAAGAAACATGGGGCACAAACAGTCGCAAATACATTCGTCGGCACGACGGTTCTAAATTTACTGTTTATTTGCCACCCAATGGTAGCGATCCAGCCAATTATGTTTTAAACAAGATCATACTGGAACTTGAGACACGAATTTACAACGGCATTTTGACAGTGTCAGGCGATAGACAAAGACAATTACTGGTCAACAATTACAGTTATAAACCTTTGACTGGACTGCAAATCCAAGCACAAATAGAATGGTACCAAACAAATAATCTTGATTATCGAGATCGCAGCGATTTTGCACTGACAGATCCCTGGACCTGGAACTACAATGGCAAAAGCTGGAGAGCAATCTATTTTGAAAAGTTTGGCACCTATAATATACATACTGCACCTTGGGAATCTCTTGGTTACAGCATCAAGCCACTATGGTGGGACAGCAAATATTCCTGGACAGATGCCGCCAAGAGAGTAAAACTAGAAAAAGCATTACGCTATGGCATAATCAGTAATCCCGATGAAGCTGTGACTATTGAACCTTTGTTGAGAAGAAACAGCACAATCTTTCCTGTAAACAGTACCGGAATACTATTAGATCCTGTAGCCAGTGGGTTAGAGCCAGCACCAGCAGCTGATATTGCTAGACAGCCTTGGGAAATTGGTAATTTTGGCCCATTTGAAATGCTGTGGAGACACAGTCCGTCGGGTGTCTGGTCGAATGTAATCTATGGTATTAGCGATTACAATGTTGTGAGTGAATTCTTTGACAGCAACATTGATCCTTATGCCAAACAGAAGCATGTTAAAAATTATAGCGTAGCGTCCAAAGGAATAGATTCCATTGCTCCTGTGCAGTTTTTTCAAGATAGACCCACATTGGGACTTGGTGCTGTTCTTTTTGAAGGCAACAGAGATTTAAATTTTCTTGGCGAAACTCCGTTGAACAATCTAATTTCTATTAATGTGCGAGTTGGTTTTGGAATTGGCGGATTCAGCGACGGCAATATCAAACTTAAATTGCCTTTCTCCCGAGATGGAACAAATAACTATGTTCCAGTCGAAGACACTTTGATGACATTGAGTGAAGGAATCATCACTTCACAATTGCGTTACACTGCTGTTCGTTTACAAAAAGATATTGATGGATTTAGAGTCTTTGGTTTTGATCCATCCCGTCGATACTTTACAATATTCCAGCCAACTAAGACTAGTCCAACAAGAAATCTAAGTACAATATATGGAACTTTTCACGAATACCAGGAATGGAATCCGGTTCCTGTGAATATCGCATACGGTCATTTATTACTCAACAAACAAGAAGTGTTAACATTCTTAACAGGCTTGGGTGCTTATCAAGAAAGTTGTGGTCTAGTGTTCGACGAGGTCGATTCTCGTGGGATCAATATAACTTGGAAACAGGTAACCATAGACGCTTTCCAGTGGATTGAAGAAAATTGGATAGATGGTCATTACTGTATTGTTGGTGTAGCCACTAATAATGGAATTAAATTTAGACATCAACGCAGTATGCTTGCTGACTTGTCCAAAGGCACAGGATTAATTGGCAAAATCTTACTCAGTTCCGGCAGATCTGCGTTGTCCAAGGAAATCCTAGTCACGAGAAAAGAAGAAACTGATGTTGTAATGTCATTGAATGACGAACAAATTGCTTTTATTGATTTTGCACTGCAAGATTTTCAACATGTGGTATTTTTAAATAGAACAACCAAATTTGGTGAAACTATTGTTGATTCGGTAACAGGAACTCGAATCAGCAATTTAAAGATTTCTGCTCGCCGAACACATGCATGGACAGGACGTCCAGTGGTCAATGGCGGTATTCTAATCGAAAACGGATTGCTTCCAGGATTTGAGAGTTTGACTACAGACCTTATTAGAAGTCGTCAACCTGAAACCAGTGCCTTTGAAAACTTTAAAAATTCAATTTCCCGATCAAATATAGTTCCTGTTCGCAATAGTGTGATCAGCGATATTATCCAAGATGACACAAACATATTCCTTTACCAACAAGGTGTGCAAGTTGCTGCTGGTACCAATTTAACCATAGATGCTTTGTTCCGTAATGTTAATTTTGATATTCCGGGTAAAGTTCAAGACATTGAGGTTAACGAACAATGGATGTTTGATCTAGGAAAGTTTGGCAACTCTGGAGCAACTAAAATCTGGGAAATTGAACTACGCAAGAAAGACTTTACTAGTAAGAGACAAATCATTCGATTTAATACCAACAGCGCCAGTGATTTACGCGGTGACAATATCATTGACTTAATAGGAAACAATGATCCTCGTTGGATTACAAGACCCAGCAATCCTAACTTTAGAATGATACCTCGCAGTGAAATTACTGTGCGGTATAGCAAGGTTAATAATTGGTTGCCCAGCGCCGGTATTGCTGAACTAACAGACACTGATCTTAGAATAGTGAGTTTAGACAAATTTAAATTTGATGATCTGAAAACACTCAATGATGTTAAAGCTGCAAACACTACACTTACTATTTCAACAGTGTTCAGTACCAAGGCATTTTCTAAATTTGCCAACTACAAAGTGGGCGATTATGCATGGAATCAAGGATATTTTTACAAAGCCAAGGTAAATTATACCGGGTCAGACCTGGGCTCATTTGACGCGGACGACTGGGAGCAGGTTTCCCTCAATGGTAAGTTGTTGCCTTCAATTTGGATCAGTGACTTCGATGGATATGGCTGGAATGTATTACAAGTCATGTCTCCGGTATATGTCGAAGAATGCTGTCCAAATGCACTGGATACTAGTTTAGTCGAAAGTAGGGTAACTTTTGCTAATCCGCATCAATTTCAAATTGGCGAAAAGTTTATGCTGTCGGGTTCCGGCGATGGTTCTCTTGACAACCTGCTGATAGTTAAGGAAATTGTTGATGACTTTAATATCTTAGTTGATGCCAAGGCCACCAGTGGTAAAATCACTTATAATCTAGTAGCTTTCAAAATCAAGTCAGTTAAATTTGACTCGGACAGTGATTGGCAGAATTCAACTGTGAATTTTATTGCCGGTATGAAAGCCTACATTGATTACGGTGATACAGAAGGCACATGGAAGATTGTAACCTATGTAGAAGACGGACAACATATTCCTTTACCAGGCACTCAACCAGATACTATTATTAAGTATAGTGGTCCAATGGTAGCCAGTGGAGATTTGAATACAGTTAAACTTATCAATGGAGTTACACAAAAACAGCTGGCAACATTGGAAATTTTTGATCCTTACAAGGGTTTAACTATTGACGAAGTAGCAAATTACATCGACTATCGAGGCCTAGCAGATCCTGCAATTTACAATACCACCGACCTTGGAGAAAAGGATTTGGATGCTGTTGAATCTTGGGGCGAACAGTACCTTGGTCAACTATGGTGGGATTTGTCCTCATTGAGATACATTGAATACGAACAAACTGATGATATTCAGTATCGAGCCACACATTGGGGTGAAAAATATGCCGATACTTCTGCAGAAGTCTATGAATGGACAGAAACAGATGAGGTACCAACTGTAAACTTGTTCCCGCATGCAAGACTAGACAAAAGCAGCAGCATGGTTGGGCAGATTCGCTACAGCGAAAAACAGGTATTTGATCGTGACAGTGGAATAATTGTACAGAAATATTACTTCTGGAATGGAAACGTTGGCGATTTAAATCCTGCGGTACCGCAGAGAATTTATTCAGCCAGCGCAATTGAATCAATATTAAATAATCCAGACGCCAATGGTATTTCTTGGATGTCGCCTATTGATGAAAATGCTCTACTGCTATCAAACATTCAAGATTTCTTTGCAGAAAGCGATAAACTAATTTTAAGAATTGAACAAGACACAGCCGAGGAACAGAACTTTGGTTTTAGTAAGATAATATCAGAAGGGTTTACAGGAGATGTAATCGACCATTTCTTTTATTCTAAATTGGAAGCTAGTATTGCTTCTCGAGACAACTATAGAGAAGTTTATCTTATTAAGCCATTTATACCTGGAAACACTTATAAAAAAGGCGACTATATTGTTAACTTTACCAATGGAAATTTTGTTTCTTTAGCAACTGCTGGAAACTATAATACTAGCGTCCCGCCATTTGATTATCCAGTGTTAGTAGGTATTGATGACAACAGAGAAAACATAACACAAGTATGGAGAGCCATTACAGATCGAAATCATAGAATATATCAAGCAGCAAAAGATTTCACGGCGTCGGCGTCTGTGACCACTGATAGAAATGCCAAGAAATTAATTAGGAGTGGTGCAGTTGGTATGATATCCAATGTTCTAGATGCAGATGCTGGTGAATATTACGCAGTGATAGAAACGCGCCGCATAGTGCCAAGCAGTCGTTTACACCCGGCAAGACGCTATGGTAATCAAACCGTACCTCTACCTCAAAGCTGGTTTAAAAATGTTAGAGCAGCTCGTCGCGTCTTGGTGTCAGCAGCAAATACCTTTTTGTTGAAAATTGACACAGTTAGCAAACAAGGTTGGGACAAATATCTAAGAACTTATCGTCCTTTATGGGGATCATATACCAGAGACCTTACTAAATTCTGGAGACATGTTGATTATATTGCTGAGGATTACACACCCGGTAATGAAAGCACACGCCTGACCAATTTTAATCAAGTTCAGGACCTTGACGATGGTGTCACAAACTTTGCTATTGTTGATTCAGCGAATAATACAGTTGAAGCCTATAACAAAGATGGAAACATTACGACCTTGGTATATAGACAAAACGGTACCATTCAGTTTAACGATTCACTGTGGAACGGAAATTTAGGTGACGGATGGGATGCAGTTAGATGGGATGCAGTTAGATGGGACGAAGATGGCAGTGAAATCATGGAGAGTATTCTTAGGGCTTTACGTTATTCAATTTTTGTTGATGCTGACCTTGGCTACTTTAATCTATTGTTCTTTGCCTTAGTCAAAGAAAGCATGGTACAAATCCCCACAGCCGATTGGGTAACCAAAACAACTTATCTTGATATTACACAAACTAGCTCTAACAATCTAAACCAAGTAAAAAACTTTTACAACAAAAAGGATCGCTTGATTGGAAAGTACATTGATGAGGTAAAACCGTATCATACCAAAACACTCGATAAAAATCAATTCAGTGTTAAGGTGGTACCAACCGGTGTTGATTTCACTGAATCAATTGATTTAAAAGTAACTACAGCAACAGTAATTGTGCAAGAACAAGATGAAGATTCTGTTTTAACAACAGAATCAGGCAACCTTATTGTTGAAGACCGTGAAACAATAACACAATCATTGACCGAAGAGAATTAACAAGGGTTATTTGAAAAAAACTAAATATGAGTATGACCAGCTTACAACTGCCAATCAAAATAGACACTTTTATTGTCATCAAGGATCTTGATACAGGCAAAGTTCTGGGCGAAGGACATAATGCTATACATCGTGAGAACATGAGTTTAGTAATAGCCAATGGTTTGGCTAGAAATAATAGTTCGAGTTTTGTCAGTGAAATGCATTTTGGACGCGGTGCCAGTATTGTATCTGATACTGGAACAATCACATATAGAAAGCCTAGTGTAACAGGAGCCAGCGCAAACCTTTACAATACAGTGTATTTTAGAGTAGTTGATGATGAGGATCTAAACAATCCTGATTTTGAATTCAATTTTACTAAACAAACACACACCACTGGCACAGACTTTGCTGACACAGTAATTACAGCGACATTAGACTATTCAGATCCATTGGTCAATGACAGTGTTTTTAATATTGTTAACGGCACACAGCAAAGTTTAGACGCTACTACCAGCATTGATGGCGAGTTTGTTTTTGATGAAATTGGATTGAAAACTCGAGGAGTAGCTGGACTCAACACTGGAAATTTATTAACGCACTTTATATTTCATCCTGTAGAAAAACAGGCGAATCAGAGAATTCAGATAGTTTACACTCTAAGGGTGCAGGCTGGTTAAAGGGGTATAAGAATAAATATACCAAAGGCATTTAAGCCAAAGGGAATACAAATATGACATACGAAGTCAATAAAAGTAACGGAGAAGTTCTAGTAAATTTAATCGACGGGGAAGTTGATAATACTACCACTACTCTAAATTTGCTAGGTAAAAACTATCTGGGCTACGGCGAGCTAATCGCTGAAAATTTTGTTCACATGCTGGAAAATTTTGCCAGTAGTACGGAACCAGTAAGCCCTATCGCGGGTCAATTATGGTTTAATACAGGCGAAAATAGATTGGCAGTCAGAGACACCGATGATAACTGGAAAACATTGGCGCATCTTACTAGTCGTGCAAATCGCCCAACAGAAACAGCTCGCCTCGGCGACTTTTGGTATGATAGCACAAACAAGTCCTTGAAAATCTATGTTGGAACAACGTCCAACGATCAAGCATTACCGGGCTACAACAACGGTTGGGTCAATGTGGGTGCGTTTGAAGCTGGCAGTGGGATAAGCTTTGCTACACTATTAGACACCAATGGTACTTCGCACAAGGTAGTTAGAATCAACCTCAATGGGATTTGTGTTGCTATTATCAGCACGGACGCTGAATTTACCATTGCAGCTTCACATGCGATTGCTGGTTTCCTTGTAATTGGTAAAGGTATTAATATGAATACCACTGGCAATAACACAACAACATTTAACCCCAATGCCTTTAAACTGCGTGGTATTTCTATTGAAGCAGAATTTGCTGACGTTGCTGAAATTTTTGTTGCCGATGCTGTTTATGAACCGGGTACTTTGGTATCCTTGGGTGGCAGCGCAGATGTTACTTTGACCACCGGGTCGGCCGATAAAAATATTTTTGGTATTGTGTCATCGAGGCCAGCATACTTAATGAATGCCAAGCAAAAACACGAAAAGAATGCATTACCAGTTGCCATAGCCGGCCGTATTCAAGTAAAAGTAACAGGTATTGTTAAAAAAGGTGATCGTTTGATTGCTAGCAACACTCCGGGCGTGGCCCAAGCTGCTGATGTAGATGCGCCTACTTGGAGTATTATTGGTCGTAGCCTAGGCAATTTTTCAGGAAATGGAGTTGGCGTAATTGAAGCCACAGTCGGAGTTCGCTAAATGGCGGCAACAAAACGCTATATTGTTTCGCTTAACAAGGGCGTAGACTATAATAAATTTTGGACTCAACTTGAGTCTGCTACTGCTGGAATTGCTAACGTTCCAGATCGCCCTGTTACGATTGCAAACCCTCGTCTAGCGTTTGAGCGTATTTGTGAATATGAATTAACTGATGCTGAAGTAGAACGGTTACGAAATGATCCTAGGGTTGCCGCTGTTGAGCAACCAGTTAATGATTTACCATTTGTCAAAATAGTGCATAGTTCAACTATTCTTGACAAGAACTTTGACAAACCAACATCTAGCGCAGGCGATAATGTAAATTGGGGATTGATTAGACATAGTAATATTACTAATGTATATGGCAACGGTGCTGACGACAACAATAACAACTATGTCTATGACTTAGACGGCACAGGTGTTGATATTGTTATCATTGACTCGGGAATACAAACAGGACATCCTGAGTTTGGATCAAGACGCAAAACAGTAAATTGGAGTAGTTTTTATCCTGGTTATGAATTAACTAATCAAAACGACACCAATGGCCACGGAACACACGCGGCTGGTATCGCTGCCGGTAAAACCTATGGCTGGGCCAAAGGCGCAGATGTTTATTCTCTAAAGAATATGTTTCCTGGTCCTGATCAAACAGGGCAAACAGTTAACGATCCTTTAGATTTCTTTGAAGCATTAATTAACTGGCATAACGCAAAAACAAACAATCGACCAACTGTAGTAAACATAAGTTGGGAATTTCGAATTAATTGGGAAACTTATCAAGCAGCACCCTACAATTTACAAGATTACAGGCGGTATATTACTGGCGGCCAATATTCATCTGGCCCTATTCTAGCAGGACAAACAGATGTATATTATCGATCTAAGGGATTGTTAAATTTACAACAAGGGTTGCCTTTACAAGATCCAGATGATCCTTGGTTCCCTCCGGGGCTTCCGTTTTCAAGTACGGTATATAATAATGCTCTAGCCGAAGTCATTGACTCGGGTATCATAGTTGTCAAAGCCGCAGGAAATAATTCATTCAAGGTGGATAAGCCGACAGCTAATGGTGGCTCGGGTGACTATAATAATTATTTTACACTTAATGTACCAGGCTTTGAAGCTCTTTCTGCAGGAAATCATTATTACCATCGCGGATCGAGCCCTGAAGATCCAAGGATGATTGTAGTTGGATCTTTGGGCGCATCTGGTGTGTATAACCCAACCGTGCCTGCTAATACAGGCGGAGACAGACAGGCAGATTATTCAGCCAAAGGTCCACGTATTGATATCTATGCCGCTGGAACAAATATTATGAGTGCATGTAGCAATACAAATCGCGGCAACAGCGGTCAGCCATATCAGCACGGTAATACAAATTACAAACAAGTAAACAACTCTGGCACATCAATGGCCGCCCCGCAGGTCACAGGTATCATTGCTCTGAGATTGCAACAACAGCCATTAGCAAACATTAAGGCATCAACAAACTGTGAAACTATTAAATCGTGGTTAGTGGAAAGTTCAATCAAAGATCAGATTTTTAATCCAACCTCGTCTCTAACCGCTTACACAAACAGATTCGCATTGTTAGGTGCACCAAACCGTATTGCTTACATTAATACAATAACTTATACACTAACTATAAACAAAACCGGTTATGGTGTTGGTACAGTAACAAGCTCTCCAGCAGGTATTAACGGTTCAAGTACAGCAACATTCCCAGCTGGTACGGTTGTGACATTAACTGCAAGTACTGTTGCCCCTAACACATTTGCTGGTTGGTCTGGTGGTGCATCGGGCACCGGCACAGCAACTATCATAATGGATAGTGACAAAACAGTAACAGCAACATTTGATGCGCCAATTTATATACTAACTGTAAACAAAACCGGTAGTGGTTTCGGCACAGTAACAAGTTTACCTGCAGGTATTAATGGTCCGGGTACAGCACCATTCCTAGTTGGTACGGTTGTAACATTAACCGCATGTTCACAACCTGGTAATATATTTGTTGGTTGGTCTGGTGCCGCAGCTGGCCAACCAAGAAGAGGTGCAGCAACTATCACAATGGATAGTGACAAAACAGTAACAGTAACATTTGATCCTGTGGCGGCTGGTGAATTTATTAGTGATGGTTGTGTTCCTGAAACACATACATATCGAGTTGTTAAAGCAGACGGCTTGGGTGGCACATTCAATGTAGATACTCATGATAGTCCATATTGCGGATATGTTCCACCAGGTTCGGAACCCCACCCAATTCTTCCTGTTGGAACATCTCTTGGCGAGCGATGCATCGGTTATGACCGATGGGGTTGGTATGCTGACGGCTATGGTGGATCCTATACACAGTTAATTGAAAAGAATGCCGAAGTTTGTGGTTATGTGCCACGAGTAAGAGATCCTGATACATTTGCAGATCCAGATGAGAAAATTAGAAAAAGTTGGTTCAATGAAATGAAGGATGATGTTAATGAACTGTTTGGCGATACTCATGCCGGTGAAGGTCCTACTAATAATAAAACAGATCCTGATACTGAAAATAATATTCGTTGGGGTTGGGGCGGAGCGAATATTCCAGAAGTAGACGCTTCGCAGAAGATTACTGCGACTTTAACAAACGAAATTGTTAATAGAATTAATATCAGTACACTACGAACAAACAGCAGTGACCAAGAGCTAGTGGTTGTTGCCCGTGGTGAAAAAATGACTGAAAGTTTCTTTGACACAGTAATTACCCTGCTTGATGGTGCTAGAGAAAAACGCAACGAAGTGGATCCTGCATATACACAGCTAGATACCTTGGCAACTTATGATAGTTCAGGTGCTACCTGGGCACATCAACTTGAAAGCACATTTGAGTTGAATTTTGGTGGTTACGAAAAAGGTCGGCATTTCTTCAATGCCGGCGGAGCAATTAGATTTGTTTTTAGGCAAATAGAAGGTTACAGTATCGGTTACCATATTTGGCGTTGTATTTTTCTAGATCAAGGCACTTTAAATTTCACTGTAGAAAATCTATCCAGTGTTAACACTCGTGGTATCACACAAGATCGCGGTTATGCCAAAATAATTGACGCTGAACAACTATTATACACCAGCCCGTCGGGATCGGGTAGTACCGGCGATGGTGGCCATGGTGCCTATAGTGGTTATGGTGGCTGCTACGGTGGTTACGGTGGTTATGGTGGTTATGGTGGCTACGGTGGCTACGGTGGTTATGGTGGTGCTCACGGGCCTTGCCCGGTGCCCTACGGTGCAGGTGGCCATGGTGGCTATGGTGGCTATGGTTTCGGACCAAATAGCCCCTATCATCTAGGCGGCTACGGCGCTTATGGTGGTCCCGGTGGCGTTACTGGCGGCTTTGGTACTTACGCATCAAGCAGAGCCAAAATTTACGGCGAATTTCATAACGGAAATTTGAGATTTAGAGTATTACTAGATAATTCTGGAATGGGTGTGTTGGTACGCGGGAAAACTAGAATGGTTATTAGCAAAACTCAACCAACTGCTCTAACAGAAAACAATGTAACATTGACTTTACCCAGCCCAACAATTAGTTTGATAGAAGATTGGCATTTGGTTTGATTGGAAAAGTCCATAAGATTTTATGTCGCTAAATATCAGCGCATATAATAACTTTGGATTTCAATGGACCAGCAAAAACTCAATGAGGCTTTGGCTTTTGCCAATTATAGATTAACTCTACAGGTGCAGCGTCATAACATTGACGCTACCTTTCATGCTGCCCTAGTACTTTCTCATCAGGGATTTATTTTTAAGGTTAGTCGAGAGCTTATTTCATTTGTAGATGCTGCACTTCGCAGCGGTCTTCCAGTTCTGGTTGAAGACCAAACTGGCAATGTGGTTCAAATTGACAATCCGCAAGATTTTCTAAATCGGTGTTTTGAAACTTATAATGCCGCAACAGAGGCAAAAAAGAAGGCACAACAACAACTTAAATCAGCTAGATCAACTGCTAAAATTGTAGGGCTCTAATCATGTCAACTAAGGGCTTTATGATGTTCGCATACAACAACGAGCAACTAGATTATACTCAGTTGGCTATTGTAGCAGCCTATGCAGTAAAAAAATACATGCCGGATTATTCGGTTGTGCTAGTAACCAATCAGCAAAGCTTGTCACAATGTGAAGATTTGCACGGACACAAACTAATGCATGCTGCTTGGGATGATGTTGTTATCACAGACCCTGTGTATGAAAGAAATATGCGATTACATTATGACGGTGCATACTATAGCTTTAATGCACAGTTTACTAACACCAATAAACACAACATCTATAATCTAAGTCCTTTTGATGAAACTATTTTAATTGACACAGATTATCTTTGTGGCAATGATAACCTGGCAAAGTTGTTTGATGGACCATATGATGTTGCTATGTATAGGGATGCTCGTAATCTACGCATGGAAGAACCTTTTACCACAGAACGATGGCTGCACTATGCAGGTATTCGCATGTGGTGGTCAACAGTAGTATATTGGCGCAAAAGTATCGAAGCCGAACATTTTTTTAATATTTGGGCAGCAGTTAAAAAGAACTGGGAATACTATCGTTTCCTTTACAAATTTCCCGGAAGCCTGTATCGCACAGATTATTCTGCTAGTATTGCCGCGCACATGTGTGACGGTTGGCAAGATGGCGGCTTTGTTGGGCATATTCCCGGTTTCATGCGTTATCAAGATCAGCGCGACGATATCATAGAAGTCAAAGGTCCCAACCATTGGAACATGTTGAGCAACTTACCAGAAGAGTGGAAAAATGTTGTTGTTGAAATCCGCGGCGAGGATATACACTTGATGAACAAGAAAAGCATATTTCGTAATTACGAAAAGATTATGGAAATGTTGGCATGACTATTCATATCATAATTGAATCAAAAGAATCCGAGTCTCAGCAACTGGTAGAAATTACCAAGCATGATGCAACATTGGTTAATGTTCAAGAAAAATTCAACATTATAGATCTTTCTAACTGTGCCACAGTCAAAGACAAATTAAAAACACTTGCAGAAATATCCTACGAGTCTGGAGATGTTGTTTGTTTTGCTGGTCTATGTGTTAGACAGTTTACAACTACTGTTAGAGAATTAGCTAGACAAAGGAAAACAAATTTTATTCCCGGTGTAGGTGTTGACCATAGATTACAAGCGATTTGGCCAAATTGCATCAGTAAGAGACTGCCCATCGATAAAAACTTTTATTGGGCATGGCCATTGCTGCTGGTCATTGGTGACAGCGAATCTGCTTGTGTAAGTTTTTCTGTTTTGCAACAGTTGCTAGACAATGAAACCCTGTGTTGGCCTCATTATGTTCCAGAGAATCCTACACTAGAGCAAGTGCTGTCAGTGTTATCGCTCATGGAAAATTGGCAAACACCAGAGTGGTTCAAGGTAGTAGATTTAAGTGTGAGAGACCTTGAAGTGGTTCCAGTAATGTATGCAACACATCGCTGGCATGATTGGATTTCATTTTATCCCGCCAATGGTAATTTTAAGCTAGAAAATCATACACAGCTTTATCCTGTTTGGCTGGCCGGCAGTTTGAAACCACTGGAATATTGGGTATGACCGACGGTATCCAGTTTGAATTGAGAAAGCGCAATAAAAAGCGCGACGAATTGTGGTCTGTGCAATATGACGTTCACACTGGACAAATTTTAGCCATAGAACCGGGTTCCAAAGTTGCCAGTGATAGATTGATAATTTCGTTTGCTAGAGTTAGAGAAATTCTTGGAGGCAAAAAGAGTCAGGCTAATTTTAGAGTTGGATTCAACGAAACCATTGGCGCACTAGACCTAATAGATCTGCGAGCACCCAAGTCAATGGTTAGTGGCGAAAAGAAACAGGGTAGTAAAGGCTGGTTAACCATTGGCGAATATCAAGGAGATGTAGATGCAGATTTTAGGGCACTGTTATTCAATGATAACGGAATTTTGCGAATCGAAGCATCGCACATGTGGACCAGCAACACCAGAGAGGTATTGTCTCATCACGAATCTACTGAAATCATTCCATTTTTTATAACAGACATGGAAGATCCGCATCAGTTACTGGGACGCAGTGAAATTAGATTAACTGACATAGTTGATCGCGGCTTTTGGGAAACACGACTGTGGTCTTTTATTGATCATGAAATTGTAACACGCATACTGTATCAAGGTCAGCGTATAAGAATCAATCTGCCTCAGATTGCACAAGCAATGTTTTTTACTAGACTCAGTCGTTATGCCGAATTTACAGGCATCATTGACGATCAAAACATAATGAGTCATATTGGTCCCGGTAAGCATGTTTCCCTCTTTGTCAAAGATGGTACCCTATGGGCACAGAGCCATTATCAACCAGGGTGTGCCATTGACCAGCTTAAAGGGCATTTACAGATTGCAGTGGTAAACGGTCATGATTTAGAATCTTTTGTATCTTGGGCTTGGTTACCAGCACTGTTATTGAGACAAACACAGCCGTTTGAAGTGTTACCAAATTGGTCTTATCAGCAACTGCCTTCGGCGTTATATAAGGCTAACAATATTGATATCGGAGTTCTTTCATGAAAACACCAATCAGTGAATTTGATGTGGTTTTTATCAGCTATGACGAACCCAATGCGGATGAAAACTATGCAGATTTGCTAGAAAAATGTCCTTGGGCAAAGAGAAGTCATGGAGTATATGGTAGCGATGCTTGCCATAAAGCCGCCGCTCGCCTGGCAGAAACTGAACGCTTTATTACCATTGATGCAGATAACAAGGTTCGTCCAGATTTCTTTGAACTTGAACTAGATTTACACAAGTTTGATCGCAGCGATGTGCTGTCGTGGTCAGGTAAAAACATCATCAACGGATTGGTATATGGCAATGGTGGTGTCAAACTTTGGCCCAAAAAAGTAGTTGAACAGATGCGTACACACGAAGCAGTAGACAACGGTCCAGGTGCTGTGGACTTTTGCTGGGACATACACTATCACCAATTAAACAATATCTATAGTGATGTTTACAATAATGCCACTCCTTATCAGGCATATCGTGCTGGGTTTAGAGAAGGTGTAAAGCTGGCATTACACGATGGCCGTCCAATGGATTGGAGGCAAATTGCCGAAAAGAATAATTTTAAAAATCATCGTAGATTGTTAGTATGGATGAGTGTCGGGCAAGATGTACCAAACGGGCTGTGGGCTATGTATGGTGCAAGGTTAGGCTGTTATTTGACCAATATTCGCAGAGACTGGGATTATACATTGGTGCGCGACTTTGAATGGCACAATCAATATTGGAGAGAAGATATCATGCCACAGTTTGCTGGTGACGAAATTACTTGTCCTGTCAGTAAGTACTCCTGGAACAAAACTAGGCTCATAGCTGAAACTTCCAAGCTTGGTAGAGTAATGCGCCAAGATCTTAGACTTGACGTTGCTGATTTAGATGAAACGGGAAGTCGTTTTTTTAAAGCCAGCTACTTTAATCCTCATAGACTTGGTCCCACAGTCAAAGAGAGTGATGTTGAACAGTTTATTTTGGAGTAAACTTTGTTAGATGTGTTTTTCATTAGTATGCAAGAAGAAGGTGCTGATGAAAATTTTGCACGGCTACAGGAATTTGTGCCTCATGCTTGCCGTATTGACAATGTGGTTGGTATTTACAATGTTCACCGCACTTGCGCGGAACGCAGCACCACAGATAACTTTTGGGTAGTTGATGCCGACGCCTGGATACTAGATAACTTTGATTTTTCCTGGGAACCCAATGATGAAATTCAGCAATTTGGAGTACCAGAATCCAAGTGTGTACATGTCTGGCCAAGCATAAATCCAGTTAACGGTCTGACCTACGGTTATGGTGCTGTAAAAGTTTTCCATCGGGCTCCATTTTTAGAAAGCAAATCCTGGAACATCGATGTCACTACTTCCATGGCACCATTGGTTACTAGAGATATCATTAGTTGCGAAACAAGATTCAATGTTACACCACAAAGTGCTTGGATAGGTGCATTTAGAGAATGTGCCAAGCTGTCATCTTTAGTCGTAATCAAAAACAGAATTAAAAAGATTCGCCAGCAAGAACAAAGCGAACTTGAAGAACTTTCAAGTTATGTATCAACACAAGATTGGGATGATGTACAAAAAAACAATTATCGTCGCAGCAAATCTATAGTTATCACTGAACAATACAAAGTACAAAAAGAAATATACCATTTCTGGTCAGAAATAAATGAAATAGCTCAGCGGAACTTGATTTGGTGTACTGAAGGATGGAACAATAAAAACGGAAAATATGCAGTTTTAGGCGCACAAACTGGAACAAAGTTTGGATTAGCTTATGGCGATTCACCAGGATTAGAACTGATCAATGATTGGTCGTGGTTAAAAAAGGAATTTGAGACTCATGTCACTGTTTAATTTTGCCAAGTCGATAAAAAAAGAAAGTCATATTCTTGGACAGTTTCCAGTGGCATTTTTAAGCTACGACGAACCCAATGCTGACCAACACTGGGATCATCTAAGAAAAAATCGTCCAGGCAATCTTCTTCAAAGAGTACATAAAGTCAAAGGATTTGATGCAGCACACAAAGCCGCTGCCGCTGCTTTCTCCAATGCCAGTCATGTTATTACTGTGGATGCTGACAATCTAGTTGACTTGAACTTTTTTAATTTGCACTTACATGCCAATATTGAATTGCCCATCAGCTATTCATGGAATGGATACCAACATACCAATGGCCTGGTGTATGGCAATGGTGGTATCAAGCTATGGAATCGACAACATTTAGAAACCATGCGTAGCCACGAAGCAGCAGACAATAAAAGAGATGCTGTGGATTTTTGCTGGGATGGCACACAATACAAAACTTTATCAGGTTGCTGGTCAACCACCTTTACTAATGCTAGTGCTTATCAAGCATTTCGCGTTGGTTTTAGAGAAGGCGTAAAGCTCAGTATGGATCAAGGCAATGTGGTGCCATTTGACCAGTGGACTGCTAGAATTCACGGCGCCAATTTTCAGCGACTTTTGACATGGATGACAGTTGGTGCTGATGTAGACAATGGAGCATGGACAATCTACGGCGCTCGTCTGGCAGTTAAGTTGCTGCAATACGATGACTGGGATCCAATTCATATCAGAGACTATGAGTGGTTTGAAGATTTCTTTAAAAACCATAGTAAACTTGATCCGGTCAAAGCCAATTTAGAATTAAGCAAACCACTCAGTGCTGGTCTAGGATTTACACTACCTGAATTTTCTGCGGAACATAGTGCTATTGTAAAAAGAATGCAATTTCATGCTAATAAAGAACTCACCGATAAAGATGTAAAAGCTCAGACAAATTTAAAATTTTATGGTTGGTTCAATGAATAAGCTTAGAGAACTGCAAAACTCTGTGTTGATATTTCTCGATGAAGCAATTGGTCATCGTCGCAGCCTGCACATGTTACATAGATGGTTTGAGACAGGATCTGACACCGACCTATGCGAATTGGTAGTGCAAGTAGGAAGAGAACACTATATTGATCTATGGCCGTTGATAAACTATTGCCGTAGGAAACCAGATCCAGTGACATTTTTAAGCTACGATAAATCTAATCATATTGACCAAACAGTACACAGTTTATTTCAGCGTCATCTTCGCTTGCCAATGGACTGGACCAACGGAAAAGAAGTAATGCTTTCTCCTATTCCTTCATGGTTAACGCCTAAATTTAAAAGCGGTGATATACAGCAAGGTGTATTCTGGGAGTTGTATGATTGGATAAAGTTAAATTCTACCCTACACCCCGAACCATTGTCAATAATCCCCTATGTATTTGACAAAATCAATGAATCATCAGCTGATTTAACCAAGCTAGTAGACTTATTAAAAATTTTCTTTGGTGATACTATATTAAATTGTTTGCATGACGAATCTATGGACTGTTTTGTCAAAGAAGTAACGAAATATTATCTTTATTATGATAGTAGTATTAGCACCTTGTGTGGTGTGATTGGTGAGAATCCTGATGTAAATTGGAAAGATGCACTGAGTAGAGATCAAATCCAAAGTAAACTTTGGCTCCTAGAAAAAATGCATAAATTAGGTATAAATTCTAAGTCCAAGATAAAAAATATCTTAGAACCTCAGACAGTTCTACTTGTTGGTGGCTGGGTTGGTATACTTCCGTGGTTAATGACCTTGACTAACTTTGAATTTTACAAATTGGTACACACACCAGTGCTGATCAATGTTGATTTTGATAAAACAGTTCATGCAGCAGCCAGCAAACTGCTTGATGGTACCGTTGCTTTTAATTACCAAGGGGTTGATAAGGATATTAAGAAATATAATTTTACGCAACATAAAAATCTTATAGTGATTGACACTATTGTTGAGCACTTTAAAGATCATGAAAAATGGATTAAAAGCTTGCCTAAAGGAACGCCGGTTGTGTTACAGGGAAACAACATGTTTGATGCACCTGATCATGTAAACTGTCATCACAGCCTTGAAGAATTTGTTAAGTCGTCTGGGTTAAATACTATACTATGGAGCGGTGAATTGTTACTAAACAAGTGTCTGCGCTTTATGGTTATAGGTATAATATGATATTTGATTCAAGGTTCAAATGTTACGACTTTAAAATTGATATAGAAAAGCTTAAAGAAGAAACACATAAGATATTATGGGATAACACAGTCAATCGTTATCAGCATCAAATATCTTTGCAAACCAATGGCGATACAAACTGGCAGTCTAGTACTGGCAAACACGACGGTGAGGATGAATCCCAATGGGATAAGATTCATCCTCAATTAAAGGGCACTTGGTGGGAAAGCTTTTTGAACAGTTTTCCTTTTAAGGTATACAGGACTAGATTAATGACAATGTATTCTAGAACCTGCTACAGTATTCATACAGACATGAATCCTCGGGTGCATATTCCTATAGTTACACATAAGCAAGCTAGATTTATTTTTACAAATCCGCCTGTGCTCAGACACTTGCCTGCTGATGGCAGTGTATGGTGGGTAGATACAACTAAAGAACATTCTGCAATGAATGGTAGTTTAATTGATCGTATACATCTAGTAATGTGCTTGGTAAACACCAATGAAGAATAACTGATACATACAGGATGAGCCTGCATGTTGAACTAGCATATTCTGACAATATTAATCCATTTTTAAAAGATTACCAAGTTTTCTTTGATCGTATAGCCACAGATGATGCCCCAGCCTTGCCTAATATGGGGCACGACGCCCCAGCTGGACTAATGTATATTGCCCAAAAAAAACTGCGCTGGTTTCAAGGTCAAGGACATATTGCATTTTTGTACGACAGTGATCAAATAGTTGGAGTCAGTTGCGTAGAACATAGTACTTTGCATGTTGAGTTAGGATCTGGTGGTAATCGATGCTGGTTGCTTAAAGAATACAGATCAAACAATGAGGTAAGCAAGCATTTGTTGACTGCCAACCTCGAATGGTGTAGTCAGCAAAGCAAGAAAGGCATGCTGCTATCGTTTAACAATTACAATAAATGGATATACAACACTATTGTCAAAATTAGCAATGGTCTGGGTAGACCACTTGGGCATGTGTGGAGTAATTGGTGGGACAATTGTGTTGTGTTTCCTAGAATGATACGATTATTTAACACACCGCAATGGGCAGTTATTAAACCTGTATCTAATGATTATATTGATAACCTATTTGAAATAGTTTTAGAAATTGACAACAAGTATGGTGTTGTTCGTACAAGTCCTTATGTAAGCATATGATAACAAATACAGAAAACAACCATCTGATATATTACTATAACCAAGATCCTAAACAGATCTGGAGAACGCATGAATTTGATACCACTACAATGGAAATTGGAAACTGCACCCGTAGCCCAATGAGCCTACAAGCCGAATTAATTAGAACTGCTAGAGCATTGTATAAGCAATATCCAGATCTGACACTTTTTATGAGTGGCGGATTAGACTGTGAAATGGCACTGCGTAGTTTTTTAGCAGCCGGAATAACACCAAAGATTGCAACAGTAAAGTTTCACAATGACGGCAACATGCATGATATTGGTCCAATGATGGAGATGCTCAACGGTATGAACATTCCATACAGTATTATTAACTTTGACCTAGAAAATTTTGTTTATTCTGATCGTTGTTATGAAGTTGGTAAAAAATATCAAGCACACACTCTTTATCAGCAAATGTTGCTAGAAGTAGCAGAAAAATTTGCTTATCCAATGATTACTATTGATGAAATGTCATTGACAAAAATTACTTCTATTAACTGGAGCACTGGCCAGGCTAATCATCAATGGGTATTTGATAAGAGAGAAGATCAAGATGGATGTTGGCGCAGATTCAATGACCTCACCGGCATACCGGCTTTAAATAATTATTATACTTATAATCCAGAATCAATGTTGGCATTTTTACAATTGCCAATAGTACATGAACTAATTCATGATAGGATACCCGGAAAACTAGGATGGACATCAAGTAAAATGGAAATATATGGACATTTAGGTTATAAGTTTCGTCGCCGACCAAAATGGTTTGGTATTGAAAATTATAAACATTTATGGGATCTAGTTGATTACAATGCTTCTATTAAAATCTGTGAATTTACACCTAGGATTTATTGCGCCGATGCTCTAAGTCTTAAAGATAATTTATTTAATGGTAGAAAAACTTTATGTCATATCGCCTAATTGACCTCAAATTCAACGACCTGGATAAACTTATGGAATTTGCAACCGTAGTCTATCAAGATGCAGCAAATGACAAATATCCAGAATTTAGATTTTTCAGTCAAACTGACAATGCTGGCAAGCAGAGAAAATTTTACGGCGCCTTTACACTATCTGATTCGTTTATTGGTCATAATATCAGACAAGCATTTGCGCTAGTCGACGAGCATGGAGATTATGTTATGGCTGTTGGAGTTACTAGGTATTATATCTTGCCAATTTGGTCAATATCATGGGTTTTGAGTCGAAAACAAGGATTTGGATTCATTACTTCTTTTAGAGAAATGGTCAAAAAATTGGCAGATTTTCACGAGTCTATTGGAATCAATGAATTTTTTGTGTCATATCCAAGCTCAAGAGAAGCAGCCTACAGTAAAATTATGTTGCCATTTAGAGAGAAATATTATACTTTTGTTCAATGCACTGTACCAGCCAAACAAAGAAGCCCATATAGATTTATTCATAATGTTATGGGACAAAATTTGTATTCATATGACATGAACCTTAGAAGATATATTTTACGACGCCCTAACACAGAGCCGCCTTCTCAGGGCGGTATTGCAACTAGAACGCCATGAGTGATGACACGCACGGTCCTTATCTCCGACTACTAATGTTTGCCAAGGACTTTTGGACACGGTTTGGCCTGAGCTGCGCTGCAACTTGCCCAGAAGTAATACCTGTACTTGTAGACCTGTTAAATAGCAATTCTAACAATAGACAAGAAAATAATGAATTGGATAATCAAACAAAAAGAACTGTATCAAAAGACTAAGCAAGTTCCTTATGTTATTGCTATCTGGTTTCCTTATCATGTGGCTGCAATTCTTGCAATTGTATACGCAACTCAAAATTGGAGTTGGTGGTACCCAGTATGGGCACTTTGCGGATGGATACTACTGGATGGCATAGGTAACAATCTAACTTTACACCGTTGGCTAAGCCACAAGTCATGGACGCCTCGTAAATTTTTTGAACCATTTTTGCTATGGGCCGCTGTTATGGTAGGTGAAGGCAGTCCTTTATGGTGGGCTGCACTACATCGTGGGCATCACCACAGGGTCAGTGATCAGCCAGGTAAAGATATTCACACACCTGTTGAGAATGGTTGGCTGCACAGCTACATGGGTTGGCAATTTGGTATTGATCAAAACAGTGTAAATTTTCGTTATGCTGTAGATCTCCTAAGGGATTTTCATATTACTTTTATACATGAAAATTACAATAAAATCCTCTATGGTACATTAGCAATTAGCTATCTTGTTTTTGGATTAACATTTACTGTTTGGTTCTTTGTGATAAGCGCACTAATGAGTTTACATGCCGATGGACTAGTTAACACCTTTGGGCATGTGCCCGCTGCCGGTTATAAAAACTTTGACAATCGAGATGCTAGCACCAATGTCTGGTGGATTGGCTATTTTCATTGGGGCAGTGGTTGGCACAACAACCATCATCGACAGCCCAGCAGTTTTGACTTTGGTGCTACAGTAAGCGGACGACCACATGAATTTGATCCGTGCATGATTTTGGTGATGCCTTTTGCTACCAAAGATGAAATTAATCGCTTGTGGACACAGCGAAAAGCTGCTATACTAAAACGACAACAAGAAAGCGAAATTAAATGAATGTTAGTCTACTCAGTTACAGCCAGCCCACAGAGCAATTTGCCAACCAAGGCATCACAGATGCTCAGGAGCTCGTCGCGTATTGCGCCCGTGTCAGCAATCCCAGCAATCAATTCAACACAGACACATCCGAAAAGCTCATCAAATACCTCATCC
>Ga0194132_10001569_pt1 | contig 46057 bp, 36 predicted proteins | sample TA2KigOf80mmetaG_FD_148612 | JGI IMG/M metagenome (GOLD analysis project Ga0194132, IMG submission 148612) | Freshwater microbial communities from Lake Tanganyika, Tanzania - TA2015054 Kigoma Offshore 80m | ecosystem: Environmental > Aquatic > Freshwater > Lake | place: Tanzania: Lake... | reverse complement strand
TCAGCCGGAAGGTTGGATCCTGCGAGAGCCGCTCGGCATCGTTGACATCCTCGTAGCCGGCAATCCGGCTGTAGACGGACTGGCGCAGTAGGTCCGCCAGCGGAAGCTGGGTATTCTTGCCGCGCCGTGAGTCAGTCAGGTGTTGGGCAATGAGAGCACCGAAGCCCAGCCGTTCATCCAACTCACGCACCAGGATCAGACCACCATCGGAAGTAACGCGCGATCCCTGGAAGTCGATCTTGAGAAGGCCGTTGAACGAGAGCTGAAAGGGCTGGTTTTGTTTGTCACCCATTGGGTGCTGTCCTCCGCAGGGGTCTTCGCTGCCTTCAAACCCCTATCGATATTGATGCGGACGAGCATCCAGGAGATTCGCACGCGCGGCTCAAAACGGAAATGTGGGTTCATATCAGAACAACGGCTACTCGTGGTACCACTCGGCACAGATGCGTTTCGAGAAGCGCTTTGGCGGCGGCCTGAGCGCCTCCCTTTCGTACACGTTCTCCAAACTGATGGAGGCCGTGTCGTACCTCAACGGCTTCGACCTGCGCCCCGAAGAAGTGATTTCAAGCCAGGACCGGCCGCATCGCACCACGCTCAACTGGCTCTATGAGCTGCCGTTCGGCAAGGGCAGGCACTTCGGAGCGCCGCCGAACAAAGTAGCGTCGTTCCTGGTGAGTGGATGGCAGTTCCAGGGCATCCTCACCAAACAGAGCGGCGCGCCTCTCGGCTTCGGCAATGCCATCTTCAGCGGAAATCTCAAGGACGTCCCCACCGGCTCCAAGGACGTCAACCGCTGGTTTAACGTGAACGCCGGCTTTGAACGCGACAACACGCGGCAGCTTGCCTCAAACGTCCGGCGCCTGTCCACGAGGTTCGCGGGCATTCGCGCCGACGGTCCCGACAACTGGGACCTCTCCCTCATCAAGAACTCGTCCGTCACCGAACGGATCAACATCCAGTTCCGGGCCGAGGCCATCAACGCGATGAACCACCCGCAGTTCACCGCTCCCAATACCGCACCAGCTAACACGGCCTTCGGTGTCGTCACCGGCGAGTTCGCCTGGCCCCGAGTGATTCAGTTCGGCATGAAGGTGCTGTTCTGACCGGTCTGACCGCTCGGGCGGGTGGCTAAAGCCGAAAAAAGGCCGCTCCGGCGCGTCTCCGGACATCGGGAAACACGCGACTCAAGGTGCGCCGGATCGAGTCCGTCGTGCGCGTGCCCTTCAAAAAATCAGTTTAAGACCGGCGAAGATTCGGCGCTCCTCCTGGCCGGTCTGAGTGCTGGTGACCCGGCCGAAAAGGGTGTTGGGCGGAGCGGTGTTCGGCGGACTGAAATTGGGCGTGTTCGTCGCGCCTTCGGCTTCCCCGCGCAATTGCACCGTAACCTTCTCCCAGATCCTGAAGTTCTTCTGGACGGACATGTCCCAGACATTAATGCCGTCGCCGCGAATGCTCGCCAGGCGCTGCGGGAAGTACCGGACGTTCTGATCGAGCTGAAATGCCGCGCGGCGCTCAAAGCCGGCGGTGTTGAACCACTGCTGCACCGGCGGTTGGGAGACCTTCAACTGGCTGTAGGAGCCCGAATAGATCACGTTGCCGAAGCTGATGGGCGGGCCGGTTTGTCCCTGATAGATCGCCTGAAGCTGCCAGCCGCCGAGAAACCGGCTGTTCCGGAAGAAAGGCAACTCGTACATTCCAGCAAACGTAAAGCGGTGGGTGCGATCCAGGTCGGAGATGATGTGGGCCGGAGCAGGATCATTGGGGCTCCGGTACTCCACCGCTTCCATCGCCTTCGACCACGTGTAGTTGGCCTGCACCATGAAGCCTTGCGCGAACCGCCGCTCAAAGCGGGCCGTGAGAGCGTGATACCAGGATGAACCGGCGGGAAGCGCGGTGACCAGCGAACCGAAGTGCGGGAACGGGCGCAGCAACTGGCTGCGCGTGGTGTTGGCGTTGGCAAGGAACGCAGTGCCCCGGAACGCCTCTATGCCGCGGAAGGGATTGGGCACGGCGGCGGTCAGAAAGTTGATGCGCGTGTTGTCGCGCACCGGCGAAGTGCTGAGATGCTCGAGCGGGACCGGATTGAGATCCGTATTCACGCGCAGACGGGTGGCGCGATTGCCCTGATAACCGATTTCGACGACGCTACGGGAGAAGGGCTCGAACTGGATGTTATAACTCCAGCGCTGCGTGTAGGGACGGCGCCCGTCGGCGGCGAAAAAGCCTGGGGACCGGCCAAGAAACGTGGTTAGACCTTGGGATGCGCCTTCAGGCTGATCCACACCGGCGGGAAAGGGATTGACCAGCGTGGCCGCATAGGTACGGCCGTTGTCGTTCGAGGCCACCAGATTGGTGCGGCGGTTGAAACCCGGCTGCGAAACATCGGTGAAATCAGCGCCGATCAGCCCATAGAAGATGCCGTAGCCGGCGCGAACCACGATGCGCGGAGTAAGGCTCCAGGCGAAGCCGAGGCGCGGCATGAAGGTGTTGTAGGTGGCCGGGCGCAACTGGCGGGCAACGCCATTCCGGCCCACGAACATCAGCCCGCCCAGCGTTTGGAAGTTGGCGGGCGCCAGCTCGGGCATTGGCGCGGCGGCGTAGTTGGCGCGAGCCTGGGCTTGAATCGGGTTGGGCGTGGAAAAATCGAAATCGGCGGAGTTGCGGTTGTAGCGCTCCTGAATCTGGCCCTCATACTCCCAACGGAGCCCGGCGTTGATGGTGAAGTTCCGGGCAATGCGCCAGTCGTCCTGCACGAACAGCGAATGGAATGGGCTGGACTCCGCCCGCGAATCATTGATATCGATACCGCCGGCGGTGGGAATGCCGAACAGAAGGCTGGCGAAATTCTGTCCGGCGCCGGGTGAGCCAGGGGAGTTGTCGAGAGGCCCGCGTGTGTACAGGTCACCGAAGGCGAGCGCGGGGCTGACGTTGCCGAACGTGGCCGAGTTGTCGTAGGTGAGGCGTCCGTCGAAACCGAAACGGAGACTGTGTTTGCCGCGAGTCCAGTTGAGCACGGTGAGCAATGAATGAGTGTAGTAACGCTGATCGAAACCGCCATCGTTGCCCAGGGGCAGCATGCCGGCAACCGTGATGGCAGGGAAGGTGCGGCCGCGCGGATCGAGCGGAGCAGTCAGGCTGCCGGGGAACCCGAATTCGCTGAGGTCGTAACCTTGATTGACGAAGGCCTGTTTCTCGCTGAACCACGTGTAGCCATAGCGCACGTCCAGCGTGAGTGTGGAACTCAGCATGCCGACGGTGTCGAGGGCGACGCCCTTGTAGGGCCGCTGGCGCAGGCGGCCACGGACGGGGCTGCCGGCAACGAATCGATCAAAACTACCGTTGAACGTGGATTGGGAGTAGCGGCCGAAGGTGCGCCAGCGCTCGCTCCAGTTGTGGTCGATCCGGATGATGGGCTGGTAAAGATCCTGCTTATCCGGCCGGGTGGCGACGTAGTTGTTGGTCGAGTCGGCGGTGCCAGCCGCGTTAGGGAGCGGGAAGTACTTGATGTAGCGTTGGGCGTCCGAAGAGATGCGGCTGGCAGGCAGGATGTTGCCCGGCACAGGCTGCCGTCGGAAGCGCACTCCTTCAGCCGTGGTGGAATAGGGATCGTAGATTTGATAGGTGTTGCCCAGGCCCAGCAGCGCCGAGAAGTCGCCGCGGCGCATGGCTTCAGTGGGAACGGTGACGGGTCCGGCAACGGTACGCAGGCGGTTGTGGGCCTGATAGCCGAACATCCAAAAGGTCCGGTTGCGCCCGTTGTAGAGTCTGGGGAGGTAAACGGGTCCACCGACGGCGGCGGACTGCCGCTGCCAGCGCGTGAAGGGTGTATTGTCTTTGATCTTCTTCGCGGTGATGGGTCCGGTGGTGGGGTCAAAGATGAATCCGTTGGTGAAGAAGTTGCGCGTCATCATGGGGCCGCTGGCTGCCGAGAATCCGAGCGTGCCGTGAAGGCCGTTCCCGCCTGACTTGAGAGAAACATTGATCTGGCCACCGGAAGTGTGGCCAACCGCGGCGTCGTAACTGGAGGTATCCACGCGGACCTCTTCCACCATGTCGGGCGGCGGAACAAAGGCCGTGCGGCCGCCATAGGCATTGTTGGAAACTCCGTCCACGTTGTAGTCAACCCCGCCCAGGCCGGAGCCGCCGACGCGAACGGAACTCGACTGGTCGATGTTCCAGGGTCCATCGTAGGGAAGCGAAGCAAGCGAGGTACCCGGAGCCAGCGAGTACAACCATGAGATGGAGCCGGACCGGATGGGCATATTAGCCAGCACCTTCTGATCGATGACCTGGCCAACAGTGGCGTTGGAGGTCTCCAGCACGGGCGTCTCGGCGGTGACCTGCACCCGCTCGCTGGCAGCGCCGGGCTCAAGCGTGACGTCAACGCGCAGCCGGTCGCCGATGCGCAGGTCAACGGTACGGGCAAAGGTCTTAAAGCCGGTGAACTCAACCGTGATCGCGTACTCACCCGTGGGCAGGTAGTTGGCTTCGTAGATGCCCTCCGGGTTCGTGGTCAACCGTGTGCTGATTCCCGTCCGGCCGTGCTTAAGCGCAACGGCGGCGTTGGGGATCACCGCCCCGGAACTATCGGTGACCGCGCCACTGAGAAAGCCTCGGGGGTCCTGCGCCGCAACGGAAAGCGCCAAAAGCGCGAGGGCCGCTCCGGCGCGGCTCCAAACACCCGGGAACATACTGCTCCCGGAAGGCTGGCGCGGGTCCGTTTTGCACGCATTCCCCGGAAGCAGTGACGCGCCTGTAGCTCTGACCATGATGCGGCATTCTACCGCAGACCCGGCTGCGATTTCCGCCGATCTCTCCAAGGCACCCGCTGCGCCCCAAGACTTCGTAGAATTCGAAACCGGCGCGTTCGGAGGGTTGCTATCCTCGAAGTGCCTGTGACGTTGAGGCTCGCCATTCTTGCTCTTCCTGCCTCCCTGGCTCTGCTTGCCGGGCCCTTCGAGGAGGCATTGACTTTGCTGCGCCAGGGGCGCGCCGGGGAAGCACGAGGCATTCTCGCGGGGCTGGCCCGCGCGGCGCCCCAGGATGCGGAAGTGCCGTACCAGATCGCGCGATCGCATCTGATGGAGTTCTATGAGCAGACAGCGGACCCGGCGCGGGCCCGTGTCTCACTGGGCTTGGCCATGGAGGCATTGGCCCAGACCCTCCGCCTCAACCCCAATCACATCAACGCCCTCAAGTCGAAGAGCGTCATTCACGCCCGGGCTGAGCTACTGCACTATGACCCGGATCAGGCCTATGACTTGGCAGCGCGTGTGGCCCGCTTGCAGCCCTATGCGAATGAGTTTCTGGTCAACGTTTCGGAGTGGATGTCGGGCGAGGTCCGGTTCACGCAGGAATCCGGCCACCGTGTGCCGCATGATCCGCTCCTGGGGCTGGACCGGGCGATATCCCTGCTGGACCGGGTGATCGACGGCGCCATGCCTTACAGCAATGAGGAGTCCGCGGCCTATTTCCAGATGGCCAAGACGCTCTCGCGGCGAGGCGATTTCACCCGGTCGCTGAACTACTATCAGCAGTCGCTCAAGCGCTCGACGACGCTCGATCAGCGCGTCGAGATCCGGCGGGAACTGGGAGCCAGCCTGTACCGCTCCGGACGGTTCGAAGATGCCGCCAGCCAGTTCTACGAAATGCTCCAGTTGCGTCCCTCCACCTCGGCGCGGTGGCTCTTGGAGGCGGCCATGGAGCCACTGGCCAAACGGCCCGAGATCCCGGAACGGTTCCGCTTCGAGCGCCTCACCGCCAGCCCCGAAACCGCGCCCCTGGTGGCCTTTGAGGATATGGCGCCGGCGCTGGGGCTCGACCGGTTGGATGGCAACGGCACCTGCGCCTGGGGCGACATCGACAATGACGGCGACCAGGACCTGATTCTCGCCGGCAGCGGCACCTTCCTGGCGGTCTACCAGAACGAGCGCGGGGGCTTTACGGAACGAACCCAATCGGCCGGTCTCCACCATGTTCCTTCTGGCTATAGTATTAATTTAATTGACTTTAACAACGATGGATGGCTCGATCTGTACCTTTCTCTCAATGGCTGGTCAGGGCCGATGAGAAACCGGCTGTTCCGCAACACGGGGGGACGGTTCGAGGATGTAACGCAGGCGACCGGGGCGGGTGATGAGGGGTCTGGGTTCGTTTCGATCTGGGGCGACCTGGACAACGACGGCTTTCTGGACCTGGTGGTAGCCAACGGAGTTCTGAAAGACGGCTCAACCCCGCAGGTGTACCGGAATGACGGTGGCCGCCGGTTCGTCAACATGACGCGGCCGGCCGGAATCGATGAGCCGCCCACCTGGGGAGCCATCGGCGTGGCCCTGGGAGACTACGACCGCGACGGCGATCTCGACATCCTGATCAATGGTCTGAACGAGGCGCCCAACCGGCTCTACCGGAACGAAGGACGCTGGCGGTTCACGGAGGTGACCCGCGCCGCCGGTTTGACACAACCGCCGCACAACGGCTTTGTCTGCTTCTTCTTCGACTACAACAACGACGGGTGGCCGGATGTCCTCACCACGTCTTTGGCCCCGTGGGAGGCCACGGTGGAAGGGTTGGCCCGGAATTTCGCGGTGCCCTCGGTTCGCGCCGTCCACCCCGATGCCACGCGCCTGTTCCGCAACAACGGCAATGGCGCCTTCAGCGATGTCACCTTCGAAGCCCGGCTTTATCATCCGATGGGTGTGATGGGCGCGGGCGTGGCGGACCTGGACAACGATGGTTATCTCGACCTTTACTTCGGCACCGGCGACCCGCAATTGAGCCGCCTGGAACCGAACCGCTTCTTCCGCAACCAAGGCGGCGGCACCTTTGTGGACGCTACGTCGCTGACACCCTTCTCGCGGCCCGGGCGCAAGGGGCACGGCGTGTCGTTTGTGGACATCGACAACGACGGTGACCTGGATCTCTATGCCCAGCTCGGAGGTCACTACCCCGGGGATCACGCTCGCAATGCCTTTTACCGGAACCTCCGGGGGAACCGCAACCAGTGGCTGGCGGTGGACCTCACCGGGCGGGTGAGTAACCGGTTCGCGGTGGGCGCCGTGATCGACATCGAAACCGGCGGCCGCAAGCAGACGCGCGAAATCAAGGGCAGCGAGGGATTCGGCGCAACGAACCCGTACCGCCAGCACTTCGGTCTGGGCCAGGCGGCCCAGGTGGACCGGGTGACGGTGCGTTGGCCGTCCGGCGCAACGGAGACCCTCACCAATGTCGCGGCGGGGAAGGTGCTTTCGATCACCGAAAAGGAGCCGCCGCGGTGAGCGGACTGCTGTGGTTGATTCCGGCGGTTTGCGCGGCGCAGTTTGAAAGCAAACCCGCGCCGCCCTTCATCCTGCGCAACGCGGCGACACCCGAAAAGCACCAGATCGAAACAATGCCCGGCGGCGTGGCTGTGTTCGACTACGACAACGACGGCCGCCCCGACCTCTTTTTCACAAACGGAGCGCCGCAGCCCTCCCTCACCAAGTCCGGACCGCCCTGGTGGAACCGGCTGTACCGCAACCTGGGCCGTTGGCGTTTTGAGGACGTGACCGGCCGAACCGGCTTGGCGGGTGAGGGCTACTCGATGGGCGCCGCGGCGGGTGATTACGACGGCGACGGTTACACGGATCTGCTGGTCACCGGAGTGGGCCTGAACAAGCTGTACCGGAACCGCGGCACGCGCGGGTTTGAGGATGTCACCGCAAGGGCGGGAATCGGGTCCACGGGATGGTCCGTGTCAGCGGGTTGGTTTGATCTAGACGCCGACGGCGACCTGGATCTATGGATTGTGAACTACTGCCAGTGGGATCCGAAAACCGAGCCCTTTTGCGGCGATACCCAAGCCGGGTTTCGAACCTACTGCCACCCGAAGTACTACACCGGGCTGCCCAATACGCTCTATCGCAACAACGGCGATGGCACTTTCACCAACGTCTCCAGGGAAGCCGGCGTCGAACGGCACATCGGCAAGGGAATGGGCGTTGCGTTCGAGGACTACGACGGCGACGGCCGCGTCGACGTAGCCGTCACCAATGACACCACACCGAATTTCCTCTTCCGGAATCTGGGTGGCATGCGCTTCGCCGAGATGGGAGCCGAGGCGGGCATCGCGATGACGGATGAAGGAAAGACGCTTTCCTCAATGGGCGTCGACTTCCGCGACATCGACGGCGACCGGCGGCCCGATCTGTTCATCACGGCGCTCGCCCATGAGACGTTCCCCGTCTTCAGGAACCTGGGCCGCGGGCTGTTTGAAGAGATCACAAACCGGGCGCGAATGGCCGCGGCAACTCTGGGATCGAGCGGCTGGAGCAACCTGATCGCCGATTTCGACAACGACGGACATCGCGATCTGTTTTCCGCGAACGGCGATGTAAATGACAACACGGAACTGTTCTCCAGCCGGGCGTCGCGGCAGCGGAATCAGTGGTTCCGCAACCTGGGCGATGGCCGCTTTGAGGCGGCTGCGGTGGGCGGGCCGGCGATGCACCGCGGCGCCGCGTGGGGCGATTTCGACCAGGACGGCGCGCTGGATCTGGTGGTGACGCGGCTGAATGAGATGCCGTTGTTGTTGCGCAACACCCTGGGGGCGGAACGTGCGTGGGTGGGGTTCCGGCTGCCGGTGGGCGCGCGGGTGCGGGTGCGGGCCGGGGGCCGCACGCAGGAGTCCCTGGTGAGCCCGGCGGCGGGATATCTCTCATCCAGTGAGCCGGCGGCCCATTTCGGGCTGGGTGGGAACTCCGCGATCGATTGGGTGGAAGTGGAGTGGCCGGACGGGCGGCGCCAGAACCTGGCCGGCGTCGAATCAGGCCATTACGTCTCGCCGCGATGACTGCGGCGTGCCATAATGGCCGCCATGATTCGTTTCCGCCAGGCACTCCCGCTGCTGGCCATCCTCGCAGCCCCGCTTGAGGCGCAGGACAAACTCCGCGTCGGCATCGCAGGTCTCGCGCACGGGCACGCCACCGGCTTCTTCCGTACGGCGCTGACGCGCCCGGACGTCGAGATTGTCGGCATCTCGGAGGCGGATTCCACGGTTGTCGAGACCTATCTGAAGCGCTTCCCCGCTCTGGACAGGGCGCGGATCCACCCATCGCACGCCGCCATGCTGGACAAAGCGAAGCCCGAGGTGGTGATGATCTTCAGCAACACCTTCGACCACAGGGAAATTGTGGAACTGGCGGCCGCGCGGCGCATCCACGCCATGATGGAGAAGCCACTGGCGGTCTCCGTGGAGCATGCCCGGGCCATGGCCGAGGCCTCACGGCGCGGCGGCATCCACGTGATGGTGAACTATGAGACCACCTGGTATCCGGTGAATGAGCCCATCTGGCGGCTGGCGCATGACGAGAAGAAGCTGGGTGCCATCCGGCGAATCGTGACGCACTACGGGCACCAGGGTCCGAAAGAGATCGGCGTTGGGCCGGAGTTCCTCGCCTGGCTGACGGACCCGGTCAAGAACGGCGCCGGCGCGCTGTTTGACTTCGGGTGCTACGGGGCGAACTTTGCCACATGGCTGTTCGACAACCAACGGCCGCTGTCGGTGACGGCCCAGACCCATTCGAACAAACCTCAGATCTACGGGCGCGTGGACGACGAGGCGACCGTGATTGTGCAGTATCCCAAAGCTCAGCTTGTCATTCAGCCGTCGTGGAACTGGCCGGTGAGCCGGAAGGACATGGAAGTGTACGGCGAATCAGGGTACCTGATCACCGCCAATCGCGCCGATTACCGGGTGCGTGCCGCCGGGGCGAGGCAGGAGACCCAGGCCACGGCGCCGCCGCTGGCCGCCCCCGAAGACGACGTGATCCGGTACCTGGCGGCGGTGGTGCGGGCCAAGCTGAAGCCGGCCGGATTGTCAGGCCTGGAGAACAACCTGATTGTGACGGAAATTCTGGCGGCGGCGCGGGAGTCAGCGCGGGTTGGCCGGACCATCCACCTGAAGCCGTAAGGCGGACCCCGAAAGGCGCGATATACTTTGGATAGGACAGGGAGGATTGCCGATCACCATGGCTAGCCGCCGCCGATCTATGTTGTTTATCCCGTTGACCGTCGCCTTGTGCGCGTTCATGGGTGGGGTCCTGGGCCCGGATGTGGAGCGCGTCAGCGCCGCCAGCGGCCAGGACGATGTCAACGCCGCGATCAAGACTTTCACCAAGGTCTACGATCTGGTGGAGCAGAACTTCGCCGATCGTGTGACGGCGGACAAGGCCGTCTTCAAGGGCGCCATACCCGGCATGCTGCGGACGCTCGACCCGCACTCCAGCTTTTTCGACCCCCGCGATTTCCAGGTTCTGCGCGAGGATCAGCGGGGCCACTATTACGGTGTCGGCATGACGGTTTCACCGCGCAACAACAAAACCATCGTCATTGCGCCGTTCCCTGGCTCGCCCGCCTACCGGGCGGGGATCCGGCCGGGCGATACGATTTTGACCGTGAACGACAAGCGCACCGACGGTCTCACCACCACCGAAGTGGCAGACCTGTTGAAGGGCCCCAGAGGCACGCAGGTTCAAGTGGTGGTGTCGCGTGAGGGGGTTTCAAACCCCATCACCTTCAACATCATCCGCGACGAGATTCCGCGGAAGAGCGTGCAGGACGCTTTCTGGCTCAAGCCGGGTATCGCCTATCTCGACATCGAGTCCTTCAATGAGAACACTTCGAAGGAAGTGGAAGAGAACATGAAGCGGCTGGGCGAGAAGAACGTGAAGGGCCTGGTCCTGGATCTGCGGGATAACCCGGGCGGACTGCTCAACGAAGGCGTGGCCGTGGCGGACCGTTTCCTGCAGCGCGGCCAGCTTGTGGTTTCGCACCGTGGCCGGTCCTCGGCGGAGAAGCCCTATCATGCCCGCAATGGAAATCAGGGTTTCGACTATCCGGTTGTGGTGCTGGTGAACCGCTATTCCGCCTCGGCGGCTGAGATTGTATCCGGCGCGCTGCAGGATCATGACCGCGGCTGGATTCTGGGCGACAACACGTTCGGCAAGGGCCTGGTGCAGACAGTGATGCAAATGTCGGAAAACACCGGCCTGGCGCTCACCACGGCAAAGTATTACACGCCCAGCGGCCGGCTGATTCAACGCGACTACTCCCACACGTCGTTCTTCGATTACTACTATCGCAAAGACACCAACACCCAGAACACGAACGACGTCAAGATGACCGACAGCGGACGTATCGTGTATGGCGGCGGCGGCATCTCACCGGATGAGAAGTATCAGGGCCAGACCATCAACAAGTTCCAGAGCGAGTTGCTGCGCCGCTTCGCCTTCTTCAACTTCGTGGCGCGGTACTTTGGCGACAAGGATGCGAAGCTGCCAAAGGGCTGGGCGCCCGACCAGAGCATCTTGAACGAGTTCCATGCCTACCTCTTGAAAGAAAAGGTTCCGTTCACCGAAGCCGAATTCGCCGAGAACAACGACTGGGTGAAGCAGACTCTGCGGCATGAGGTCTACATCACGGCCTTCAGCCTGGAAGATGCACGGAAGCTGGCGGTGGAAAACGATCCGGCGGTTTCCAAAGCCGTGGATGCTCTGCCGAAGGCGAAGGAACTGCTGGCCAACGCAAAGAAGCAGATTGTGGAGCGCATGGGGGGCCGCGAAACCGAACGCCTGGCCCGGAACCGCTGACACGCCGGAATCTTGAAGCCTCAAATCACCGTCCTTGATACGGGTGGCCAATACTGCCACCTCATCGCGCGCCGTGTCCGCGATCTGGGAGTGTACGCCGACGTGGCGCCCAGCGACACGCCCGCCCACGAACTGGAAGGCCGCCGCGGTCTGATCATTTCGGGTGGGCCGGCCAGCGTCTACGAGCCCGGCAGCCCCACGGTGGATCAGGGCATCTACAACCTGGGTTCCGCGGTGCTTGGCATCTGCTATGGGCTGCAATTGATGGCTCAGCATCTGGGCGGCCAGGTGCATCGCGGCGAAAAGGGCGAATACGGCATGGCCTGGCTGGACGTGACGGAGCCCGGCACGCTGTTGCACGGATTGCCCGCGCGGCAGCGGATCTGGATGAGCCATCGCGACAAAGTGGAGTCAGCGCCGCCTGGGTTCACGGTGGGAGGCCGCACGGATACGTGCCCGGTGGGGTTCATGACGGGCGGCGGCGGCCGGCTGATCGGGATTCAGTTTCACCCCGAGGTGGTCCACACCGATCACGGCACCGAGGTGATGCGGAACTTCGTGTTCGGGGTGGCCGGCTGCGTGGAAGATTGGGATCAGTCGACGCAACTTCGAGAGATTGAGCGGCAGGTTCGTGAAGCGGCGGGGGACCGCAAGGTCTTCTTTTTCGCCTCAGGAGGCGTGGATTCAACCGTGGCGTACACTCTGTGCCTGCGGGCGCTGGGCCCCAGCCGGGTGCATGCCGCCTACGTCGACACGGGCCTGATGCGGCAGGGCGAGACCGGGTTCGTGCGCGGCGTGTTCGAAAACATGGCTGCTTCGTCGTTTCACGTGGAGGATGCCCGGGAGCGTTTCCTGGGTGCGCTGGCCGGGGCCGTTGAGCCGGAGCGCAAGCGGCACATCATCGGCGAGATGTTCGTCACGGTGCAGGAGCAGGTGCTGGACTCCGGCCACTTTGCCGATGGCGGCTGGGTGCTGGGCCAAGGGACGATCTACCCCGACACCATCGAATCCGGCGGAACCAAGCAGGCCGATCTGATCAAGACGCATCACAACCGGGTGGCGGGAATCCAGAAGCTGATCGATGCCGGGCGGGTGGTGGAGCCGATCCGGTCTTTGTACAAAGACGAGGTGCGGCGCATCGGACGGACGCTGGGGCTGCCGGCGGCGCTGTTGGACCGGCACCCGTTTCCGGGACCCGGGCTGGCCATCCGGTGCCTGTGCGCCGATGAAGCGGCGCCAGCCGAAAGGACCCCGGACGGTTGGTTGGTCCCGGTACGGTCCGTGGGAGTCCAGGGGGATAGCCGCAGCTACAAACCGGTTCTGGCCGTGGACGAATATCCGGCCGCCGAAGCCGGCCTGCATGACCGGGCGACGGAACTGACAAACCGCTTGCGCACTGTCAATCGCGTGGTGGCCCGGGTGGCCGGGACGCCGCTCAATGAGATGTCGGTGCGGGCGGCCGCGCTCACCGGCCAGCGCCTGGACAGGCTGCGAGCAGCCGATGGCATTGTGCGCGAGATGTCCGCCGAGAGCGGATTCGAGGATCAGACCTGGCAGTTTCCCGTGGTGCTCATCCCATTCGGAACCGAGGCCCATCCGGACAGCATCGTCCTGCGCCCCATCCATTCGGTGGACGGGATGACCGCTCAGGCGATGCTGATTCCGCCCGCGCTGCTGGATGAGATGGTGCTGCGCATCCTGGCTGTGCAGGGGATCGCGGCCGTATTCCTGGACTTGAGCCACAAGCCACCGGCAACGATCGAGTGGGAGTAGCTACTGCTTGAGCCGGGCAGCCAGCCAGAGCTTGGCGAACTGGAGATCCCTGGTCACAGTGCGCTCGGAGAGTCCAAGAATCTCGGCGATTTCCAGCCGTTCCAGACCGATGTAGTAGCGGTATTCAATCACTTCGGCGGAACGGGGGTCGATGGCGGCAAGTTCGTCCAACGCCTCACTCATCTCCTGGGCGCGCCGGTTCGGGGCGTTGCCCGGCAGGGTGCTGGTGATGGGGTCCAGGGCGTGGCGGTTGGCGCCCTTGTGCAGGTCAATGAGCACCCGCCGCATGGTGCGGGCGACGGTGCGGAAGAAGTGCTTCCGGTCCTCGTAGTGCACGGGGTTGCGGGCGCCCCACAGCCGGCTGATGGCTTCGTTCAGAACTTCAGTGGGCTGATGGACCCCGCCGCGCTCCCGAGATGCGATGGCGCGGGCCATGCGGCGGAGGTCCAGGTAAGCCATTTCGAAAAGGCGCTCCTGGGCGGCGCGGTCACCGCCCGCCATCTGGCGCAGGATCACCGTCATGTCGCCATTCACGGGCTCGGCTACGGGGGTTGTCATCTTCCGTATCTTCCTTGTGTCGATCATCACAGATCTCCGTGCCCTGGGGGAAGTAAGTTACTGTATCATGATTCGCCGGGCCGGCCCGTTACGACTTGGCGTCCCGCCAGTTTGGACCGCGCCCCACATCGGCCAGGAGGGGAACCGTCAGGGTGTAAACCCGTTCCATCTCCTGCTTGGCCATCCGGGCCAGATTCACAGTCTCCTCGGGGGGCGCCTCAAAAACCAGTTCGTCGTGCACTTGCAACAACATACGGCTACGCCAGCCCTCTTCAGTGAGCCGCCTCTGAAGGCGGATCATGGCGATCTTGATCAGATCCGCAGCGGTGCCCTGCAGCGGTGTATTGACCGCGGTTCGCTCGGCAAAGCCGCGCTCATTGGGATTCCGGCTATCGATCCCCGGAATGGGGCGTTCGCGTCCGTGCAGGGTGCGGGCGATTCCCGTCTTCCGAACCTCCGCCACGGTACGGTCAATAAAACGGCGGACACCGGCATATCGTTCAAAATAAAGCCGGATGTACGCCTCGGCCTCCTTCCGGGTGACGCCGGTCTGCTGGGCCAGCCCAAAGGCGGTCTGGCCATAGATAATGCCGAAATTGACGGCCTTGGCGCTGCGGCGCATCTCTGGCGTCACCATGAGCGGCGGCACGCCCATCACTTCGGCGGCCGTTCGGGTGTGGATATCCTCGTTGCGCTGGAAAGCGTCAGTGAGCACCGGGTCGCGCGACATGTGGGCCAGAAGGCGGAGTTCGATCTGCGAGTAGTCGGCCACAACCAGGGTCCAGCCAGGCTCGGGAACGAACGCCGCTCGGATTTCGCGGCCCAGGGCGGTGCGAACCGGAATGTTCTGGAGGTTGGGATTGTTCGAGGACAGGCGCCCGGTGGCCGCCCCGGCGGGATTGAAGGTGGTGTGGACCCGCCCGGTTTCGGGGTGGATCAGCGCCGGTAGCGTGTCGGCATAAGTCCCTTTGAGCTTCGCCAGTTGCCGGTATTCCAGCACCTGTGCGGCGATGGGGTGCTCCTCAACCAATGCTTCCAGGACATCGGCGGCGGTGGAGGGCGCCCGGCCCTTGCCCGGACGGTAGGGCGGCGTGATGCCCATCTCCTCAAACAGCACACGGCCCAGTTGCTGGGGTGAATTGATATTGAATTCGCGGCCGGCCAGAGCGTGAATCTGGCGGGCCAGCCGGTCGATCTCCTCGTCCATGCGGCGGGACAGCGTGGCGAGTTGAACCGGGTCGACACGAATGCCGGTGCGCTCCATGCGGTCGAGCACCGGGATCAGCGGCAGGTCGATTTCCCGATAGACCGAATCGAGCTTTCGCCGATCCACCTCGGCTTCAAGGCTTGCGGCCAAGGCTCGTGTGGCCTCGGCACGTTCGGCGGCATTGGCGCCGAGCGAGCGCCCCAGATAGCGGCTGGCCAGTTCCTCAATCGCGCAGCCACCCGGGTCCGCCGTAAGAAGAAAACCGAGCAGCAGGGTGTCGCCAGCAAAGCCCTCGGCCTCCAAGCCCCGTGCTCGGAGTGCGGCGCCAAGCGCCTTGGCGTCGTGGGCCAGCTTCGGCGCCGGGCCGGCAAGCCAGGAAGCCAATTCCCCCAGGCGGTTTTCCGGCAGTGTACGGCCTTCTCCAGGCTGGCGCGAAAGCCCGGCCACGCCGCCCACCAGCGCAAGCGCCACCGGTTCCGGCGAGTCCAGATAAGCGTTCAAGGCGGCGGCATCGGGCAGCGTTTCGAAATCGCGGGGTGGCGCCGAGGCCGGTTCACCGGATGCCGCCGCGGACCCGATCTCACGCAACGCCGTGGAAAATTCCAACGTGGTATAAATCTCGCGCAGAGCTTCAGCGTCCCCCGATGGAGCCGCCGCCAGCGCTTCCAGTTCAAGCGGCACCGGGACCGAGGTTTCGATGGTGGCCAGCCGCCGGCTGAGCAGAATCTGATCCCGGTGGTTTTGCAGGCTCTCGCGGTACATCTTGCGCTCCACCTCAGCGGCGCGCTCAAGCAGGCTATCCAGCCCCCCGAAGCGCAGCAGAAGGTCACGCGCTCCCTTGTCGCCGATGCCGGGAGCACCCGGGATGTTGTCCACGGCATCGCCCTTCAGGGCCAACAGATCGCGCACCAGTTGCGGGGGAACACCCATGAACTCATTGACTTCGGCGGGACCATAGAGCGCGTCGTCCTTCATCGGGTTGAGCATTCGGACGCGGTCCGTCACCAGTTGGAGCATGTCCTTGTCACTGGACACGATGGTAACGTCGAAACCGGCCGCGGCGGCCCGCCCGGCCAGGGTTCCAATCACGTCGTCGGCTTCATAGCCATCGAACTCCACCACCGCGATACGCATCGCTTCGAGAAGCCGGCGCACCCAGGGGATCTGCTCCAAGAGGTCGGGCGGGGGTTCGGCCCGATTGGCTTTGTACCCGGGAAACTCCTGATCCCGGAAGGTGGGGCCGAAGCTCTCAAACACCGCCGCAATGTACTCGGGACGGTGGCTGGCAACGAGCTTCTTTACCATGTTGTGGAAGATGTAGACCGCCTCGGTGGGAATGCCGGCAGCGGTGCGCATGGGCGGGGCGCCGCTGCGCGCCCGCGCGTGGTACGCACGGAAGATAAAACCGAACGAATCGATTAGGAACAGGCGGGGTGGGGCGGCGGATGCGGCAGCCATGGTTCATCTTAACCCGGTAGCGAGTCCGCCGCACTGTGTCGAAATAACCGCATCGGGGCTGCCGGAAGGCGTCCCACTGTGGCCTTAAAGCCACACTCGAAAAACTTCGAACTGTTTGATTTTCAATCACTTGGAAAATCCATCAGAGGCTGTTATGCTTGGACTTGCGGTTCGAGACATCCCTCCGATTCGAGACCTCGGTACAGCGGCCGGTGGAAGCAGCCGGTGTTGGGCTTCACAGTGGCGTACCCGTGCGGATACGCATTTTGCCCGCGCCGGCCTCAACAGGCATTCAGTTCCTGCGCACGGACCTGGACCGGTTTCCCATTCCAGCCACCTGGCATCAGGTGGCGCGTGTCAGTTACGCCACCAGCCTGATGCGGCAGGGCGTTTTGATCTCCACCACGGAACACCTGCTGAGTGTGTTCTACAGCATGGGGATCGACAATGCCTACGTCGAGATCGACAACCTCGAGGTCCCCATCCTCGATGGGAGCGGGCAGCCGTTTGTCGACCTGATCCGGCAGGCGGGCATTCAAACGTACCGGAAACGGCGCCGGTACCTGCGGATCCGCCGCGAGGTTGAAGTGGAAGGCGGAGGCAAGCGAATCCGGATACTTCCCGCGGATACGTTCACACTGACCTGCGATGTCTTCTTCGACCATCCGATGGTGGGCTGGCAGCGGCTAGACCTGGAAGTGACGCCGGAAAACTACGCGCGGGAGATCGCCCCGGCGCGGACGTTCGGTTTTGAGCATGAGCTCGATCAGATGCGGAACATGGGACTGATTCGCGGCGCCAGCCTGGACAGCGCGGTGTGTTTTACGAAAGACAACGTGTTGAATCCTGGCGGGCTGCGATTCACGGATGAATGCTGCCGTCACAAGGCGCTGGACCTGATTGGCGATCTGGCGCTGCTGGGACGGCCCCTGCTGGGTCACGTGATTGCGGAACGCGCCGGTCACGCGATGCATGTGGCGCTGGTCTCGAAGATCATGTCGGACCCGTCGCTGTACGAGATTCTAACCTACGACCAGTTAGCCGCCCGGCCTGAGCCCGTCTCTCGCGTGGACTTCTCGCGGGCCGCCACGGCGCTGGTTCCCTAGTCGCGGCCTTGCGGCATATACCAAACATCCTTTCCGCGTTGCGCCTGCTGCTTGCGCCGCAGGCCGGAGCGGCTATCCTGAACGGCGACTTTACGCGCGCGCTGCTGATTTTCGGGCTCGCTGGCTCGCTGGACGGGCTGGATGGCTATCTCGCGCGGCGCTATCACTGGGAATCGCGCGTGGGGGCGTATCTGGACCCGGTAGCGGACAAGCTGCTGATGGCGATCGCCTATGTCTGCCTGGGGCTCACCGGAGCTCTGCCTGCCTGGCTGATCGGGCTGGTGTTCGGGCGGGATATTGGCATTCTGTTTCTGGCGGGCGTGGGTTACTTCTTTCTGGGCGTGCGCCAGTTCCCACCGTCGATTCTGGGGAAGATCAGCACCGTGCTTCAGATTCTGTGCGTGCTGGTGGTGCTGCTGCGGTGGCAGCCGCTGGTGGCGCCGATGACCTGGGCGGTGGCACTGCTCACGGTGACCAGCGCGGCGCACTACCTGCTGCGTACGCTCAGCACGCTGCGCGCTACTCGAGAACCGTGATTTCAAGTGCGGGCAGGGGCCGGCGCACGAAGTTGAAGAGGTTGGTGAGCGGCCCCCGGTTGAGCACGGCATGGGCGTGTCGTGTCTGACCGCCCGAGCGTCCGATGATGACCAGCGAATAAACGCCCGGCGCGGCATCGGGCGCCGCGTGGAAACGCACAACCTGTTCCGGCGTGATCATTTGAAGACCGTCGGCGCCGAGTTCCCATGCCTGATCGGCGCGGATGTGCTGATGTTCAGCGCGCACGCCTGGCGGCAATCCGGCCACCTCGAGCGTGACGGGCTGATTCTCGAAGCCGGGCTCGCGGGCCATTTGAACACGCAGTTCAGCTTGGGCGCCACGGCGGATCACAACGTTTCCCGGCAGGGTCCAAAGGTGGAACGACGGGATAGCCTCTTCGGCGCGAAGACGGTAGACGTAGGCGGCGCCTCCCCGGTCCAGCCGGTCGCGCACGGTGACGGTGAGCGGCCCACTGGCCGCGGGCGTCACGAAGAGCATGCTATCGGGGTTGCCCAAGGAAGCCGCGCCGCTGGCCATATCATCCCCTTCAGCCAGCAGTTTGCCCGCTGCATCTCGCACCTCCACCACGGTATCAAGCGATGGCAGGCCCAATTGCGCCGAAAGCGTGGCCAATCGCAGGGTGCGTCCGCCTTCCGCGTGCAGAGTAAAGCTGTCGTGCTCGCCGGGGCGCGCGAGCACTCCGTTGACCACGGCCGGCGCCCGGACGGGCTTGTTTTCGAAGGATTCCGGAAGCGTGGCCACTTCAAAACTAAACGTATCCAGCATGCCCTGGGACGTGTGCAGCCAGAGGCGGTAGAGGCCGGCGGGCGCCGTGGCGGGGATTGGAAGATCGAACCGGTGATTGCGCACCGTGGCGGCAAGCCGCGGGGCCGTCAGGTTGTGGCGGAGGGGCAACACGTTAGGGAAGGTGAACCGGTAATACTCGGCGGGGCGCACCAGCGCGAGTTCAGCGCGGGTGATGGTATCGAGCCCGGTGCCGCCGATCTCGACGCGGACCGTCTCCCCGGCCCTTCCGCCCAGTCTTGACAGGTGCGTGACCGCGGGAAAATCGCCAATGCGAAGCACGTACGTATTGTTGTAGGCGTCGGCGGCGCGAATGCCGTGGAACTGATCCACCTGCACCAGATAGCGGCCGGGCTGGGTGAAGTGATGCTCAATGTAGGGGGCGTCGTCGAAATCGGATCGGTCGTCGCTCACGGCGATGCGGCGGCCGGTCTGGTCCAGAAGGTACATCTTCGCTTCCAGGCTGCTGCCGTGTTCGATGGCCCGAAGATCGAACGTGAGCCGGCTGCCGGCACGCACGTCGAATGAGAAGAGATCGGTTTCCGCACGGTTGGCCAGTTCACCGTAAATTTCGACGGGCGTTGCGGGAATGGGTTGTGCCTGCGTGGCGCGATCATTGGGTTCGTTCTCAACAAGCGCCGGAAGAGTGCCCACCTGCATGAGAGAAGCCGTGGAAGGCCCGTCGGACGACGTCACCCGGACGATGTGCGGACCGGGTTCGGCTTCCGCGGCGATGGCGAGGCGCCCCTTGAGTTGCTTGGCGGTGCGTGCCGTGGTTTCAAGCCAGCGAATGTGCGGGCTATCGAACACGAGCCCCGTGGCCTTGTCGAGACGGTCACCGGTGACCTCCACCTGGATCTCGGTGCCGCGCTGGCCGCCCAGCGGCAGGATGCGGGTAAGAACCGGGGGCTCCGCCCCGGACGCGACGGCGGCAATCAACAGGACCGGCAGGCGCATCCCGGCTACCCCACAAGTTCCTTCACCGGTTCGCCATCCTTGACGATAGCCACCGGACGGCCTGGCCCCGGATACTGCTTGTGGTAGTCGACGCCGAGAATGGCGTAGATGGTGGCCGCCAGATCTTCCACCTTCACCGGACGTTCGGCGGGGAGTGAAGCGGTGGCGTCGGACCGTCCCAGCACAGCTCCACGCGGAAGACCGGCGCCCGCCATCACCACGGAGAAAACGCCGGGCCAATGGTCACGGCCGCCCGCGGGGTTCACTTTGGGCGTACGGCCGAACTCGCCCATCGCGATGACGAGGGTGGTGTGAAGCAGGCCGCGCTGTTCCAGGTCGTCCACCAGACCGCTGAATGCCAGATCGAAATCGGGAATGATCTTGCGGAACTGCGGTTCGTGGCCGGTGTGGGTATCGTACCCGCCGTGGTACACACTCACCAGCCGGACGCCGGATTCCACCAGGCGGCGGGCTAGCAGCGCCCCCTGGCCCACGGTGGTTCGCCCATAGCGGTCGCGCAGAGCGTCCGGTTCGGCGTGAATATTGAACGCTTCGCGCGTGGCGGTGGAGGAGACAAGCTCGAACGCTTTCTTCGAAAAGCTGTCCATGGCGGGCATCAGCGGCGAGCGCGCGGCGGCTTCAAACCTCCGGTCGAGTGCTTCTAGCAGACGGCGGTTGGCCACCGCTTCCTCGAACGGCATGCCCTCCGGCAAGGCAACGTCCTTGACGCGGAAGTCTTTCTCACGCGGGTCGCCGGCGACGAACTGATCGTATTGGGAGCCGAGGAAGCCGGCTTCCGCCGAATCCTCGCGGCCGGGGATGGAGACAAACGGCGGCAGCCCGTTGCGGGAACCGAACTCCTTGCTGAGGACCGCGCCGAAGCTCGGATGATTGAGTTCGGTGCGAGGACGTGTTCCGCTCATCACGTAGCGCCGAGCGACATCGTGAATGGCGATGTCGCTGGTCATGGAGCGGATCACCGTGAGCTTGTGGGCAATGGCGGCGGTACGCGGAACAAGGTCGGTGAAGTGAAGGCCGGGAACGGAGGTGGGCAGAGGCTGAAAGGACCCGCGAATCTCAGGCGGGGCGCCCGGCTTGGGATCCCAGGTGGAGAGCTGGCAGTTCCCACCGCTTTGGAAAATGACGATACAGGCGAGGCCACGCCCCGGCGCCGCGGAGAGCAGTTGCGGCAAGCGAAGGCCGCCGGCGGCCAGAGATCCAACGCGCAGCAACGCGCGGCGTGAGATGGGGGCAAGGAGTCTCATTAATGGTTCAGTTGAAACTCCTTTGAGTTGATCATGACCAGAAGCAGATTCTCAAGCGCCCGCCGTCGCGTCCGTCCGGCCGTTTTCTCGTCGGCAAGATGCGCCGTGACAAGTCGCGTCTCCTCCGCCGTGGGCATCCGCGAGTAGGCATGCTCATAGAGGCTCGCGATGATCGCTTCGTCCGGTTCCCCGGCATCCAGGCGCCGGCTCAGCACACCCGCAGTATTCTCAAGCTTGTCGCGGAGCGTCGCCCGGTTCATCAGATGCAGGGACTGGGCGAGCGTAGCGGACTCATCCCGCTCGCCAAGCGTCGTCCGGCGCGGAAAGCCGAAGGTGGCCAGGAAGTACGATGGCTGGTCGCCGATTTCGAACTCCTTAGCGGTTGTGCCCGGGGCATGGTCGGGGAACGGCGTAGGGACACCGGTGAGTTGCGCGATGGAATCGAGCAGCACCTCGGCCGGAAGACGCCGGGGGAACCAGCGGGCGAACAGCAGGCGTTCCAGATCTTCCGGTTGCGCCGCCATTGGGGTGGCCGCCAACTGATAGGTGCGCGAGTTCAGGATCAGGCGGTCAAGCGCTCGAAGGTCGAAGCGATTCTCGACGAGAAATGCCGCCAGACGGTCGAGCAAAGCCGGATTGGTGGGCCGGTTGGTGGAGCGCATATCGTCGAACGGCTCCACGATGCCCGTGCCAAAGTATGTACGCCAGATCCGGTTCACCGTGTGGCGCGCGAAGTAGGGGTTCCCAGGTTCCGTGATCCAGCGGGCCAGCACATTCTGGCGCTCGGCGGGGCGTGCGATGGCAGGCTGCTCACCACCGGGGAACCGCGGAGCAACGGGTTTGTGGGTGGCCGGATGCTCCAGTTCAGCCTTCTCATCGATGTACCAGGTGCGGCGATAAACGCCGTGGCCGATCTTGACCCGCATCTTACCCAGGAAAGCGGCCAGGCCGTAGAAATCGTCCTGCGTGAAATTCTCAAGCGGGTGGTTGTGGCATTCGGCGCACTCCATGCGGATGCCCAGGAAGAGGCGCGTGATCGACGGGGTCATCTGCCGGACATCGAACTTGTTCAGCATGAAGTCCGTGGCGGGGAACCAGAAGTTCGCGGGCGGATTGCGAGCCGTGTCGCCCAGCGCGGTGATGAGATCGCGCACCGTTTCATCGTAGGGGCGGCGCGTCTCCACCTGATCCCGCAGCCAGTACTTGAAGGTGCCCATGGGGCGTCCCTGGCTGAACAGTTGCGTATTGCGGAACCACTCTTCCAGGCGCAATGTGCGATAGGCGATGTGATCCGGGTGGCCGAGGTACTCATCGATGAGGCGGGCACGATCCCGATGGGCCAGGAATGCCCGGCGCTCCTCCGGCGTGGGAATGCGGCCCACAATGTCGACGGCGGCGCGGCGCAGGAACTGCTCATCGGTGGACAGCGCGGCCGGCTGCAGGTTCATGCGGCGAAGCTTGGCAAAGACGAAATCGTCGATGAAGTTCGCGGACGGAGGCTGCGTGTAGCCCGCGGCGGCCGGCGCGGCCAGCACTGCCACCTGGGCCGTGGCGGCTTTGCCCATGGCTCGCGCGAGGATGGTGGTCAAGCCCGGCTTGGCCGCCGTCAGCAAGCCTGACCCATCGACACTCGCAATCGATTCGACGGGGGATTCGTAGCGGACCCGGCTGGTCATGTCCCGCGTCGAACCATCTGTCAGGCGCGCGATCACCGCGATGCGGCGCGGCGCGGGCGATGCGGTGAGCGTCAGTTCAGCCGGGTGAAGCTCAATGCGCGCAACGCGTGGTCCGGTGGAGGCAGCCGGTGCTCCCTGCCGCAGCCAGGCGAGAAGTGTCTCGTAATCGTGCGTGTCCGGCGGCAGCACCTTGCCCCCGCCGTGCGGCACGGCAAACGACGGCTTCCGCAGCAGAAGGCTCTGCTCGGGCTGATCGGGCGAGATACGGCGGCCCCCGTGCTGGCGGACGATCATCTCATGATCCGCCTGGGGATCATAGCCGAACAGCGACAGCTTGAAGCCGTTCTTGCCGGCAATGGCTCCATGGCAGTTGGAGCTGTTGCAACCCTTGGTGGTAAGGATGGAAATGATGTCGGGATCGAAGTTGATGGCGACCGCGGATGGGGCGTTGCGCACCTCCACACGGATGGACGCGCTGGCGCCACCGGCTCGCGCCCTGAGGAGTGTGCTGCCCGGCCTCAACGCCTTCACATCTTGGCCCGAAACGGCAACCACCGACGGATCCACGGGGGTGGGAGCCAGGTCGAGTTGCTCGTCGGAACCCCCGGGCGTGGTACCGGTGACAATGAACCGCTGCGAGGCGCCTGGACCGGCGAACACAATCTCACCGGGTTCGATGCGCAGCGATTCAAATCGCGTTTGAGACCAGGAACAGATGGCCAGCAGCAGCAGCGTTGTCAGGCGCATGGCAGTCTACGGAACATAGGCGACCACCTCAATCTCCACGCGCGTCTTGTCGTCCGGGAAGATGCCGCCAAGCGCGGTGCGGGCCGGGGCATCCTTGGTGAAATAGGTGGCGTAGGCCTTGTTGAAAGCCGGCTTTTCCTTGGCTACGTCCGCCAGGAATGCGGTGACCTTCAGCACGTTGTCCAGCGAGGAACCCATGGATTCAAGGTTCGCTTTGTGCTTATTCATGATGTCGTGGGTCTGGGCGTCGATGTCGGCGCCCGCTCCGGTTAGGCCGCTCGAGAAGTAGATGTTGCCAAGGCGGTAACCGCCGGGAGACTTCACTTTCCCGGCGCCCGTGGTTGCGGCGGCAGGGGCGGCGGCGGCAGCAGGGGCAACTCCGAGAGCCGCGGCAAACAGAAGATCGCGGCGTCCGCGCTTTTCAGTTTTCATGTCCACCGATTTTATCGCCTTGACGCCGCGTAAACCAGCGGGGGGTGCTATTCGTGGCGCAACGCGGTGAGCGGGTCAATGCCCGTGGCTCGGCGGGCGGGCAGATAGCCCGCGGCGAGCGTCACCACAAGTACACCGATCGTGGCGGCAGCCGCCACGGCCGGATCAGCGGGCGAGAGGCCGTAGAGTTGCGATTTGAGGAATCGCGTAAGATAAAGCGCCAGCGGCAGGCCCACCACAATGCCGGCCCCGGCAAGCAGCAGCACTTCCCGCAGCACCAGCCAGAGCACGTTGTTCCGGCGCGCGCCCAGCGTGACGCGAATCCCAATCTCACGAGTGCGCCGGGCCACCGAAAACGCCACCAGTCCGTAGAGCCCGATGCCGGCAAGCAAAGTGGCCAGCGCGCCAAATCCGGCGGAAAACGTGGATACCATCCGTTCGAGCGTCATGGACTCGGTGAGTTGCGCTTCGAGCGTGCGGAGCGCGTAGATGGGGAGACTCGGATCCAGCCTGCGCACCGTGGCACGGGCGGTTTGAGCGAGCACCACCGGATCTTCGCTGGCGCGAACATAGAAAGTTACTTCGTCGATTCCCGGGTCCTGCGTGTAAGGAAAGTAGGCCATGCGCTTTGGCGTATCCTTGGCTGATTCCAGACGGCTGTCGGCGACGACGCCGACAATCTCAATGTCGTGCCGGGTGCCCAGTCCATGGCCGAAGGCCATGCGCCGGCCCAACGGGTTCGAGCCGCCAAAGAAGTAGCGCGCGGTGCTTTCGTTGATCACGGCCACACGCGGCGAATTGGCGGTATCGCGTGGCGCGATGTCGCGGCCCCGCAGCAGGCCGATGCCCAGCGTGGAAAAGTATCGTGGCGCAACCCAGTGGACCGCCAGATTCAGATTCTCGCCTTCCTTGGCCTGGTAACCTTCGACGCTCATGGTGGACGTGGAAGAGTCGCCGGCAAAAAGTGGCGACGAGGTGAGCGTGGCGCCCGTGATCCCCTGCGTGGATTCGAGCGAATCCTGCAGCTGACGGTAGAAGGCCAGGGTGCGCGGCGTGTCGTAGCCGTTCAGGCGCGGGTCCACGGAGAAGGATAGGACTTGGCTGGTGCTGACGCCGAGTGGCGTGTTGCGCAGATTGAACAGCGTCGCGGTGAAGAGCCCGGCCGCGATCAGCAGCACCAGGGAGAGAGCCACCTGGCCCGACACCAGTCCACGCCGTAGAAACGTCTGGCTCCGGTTTCCCAGCAGCGATGCGCCGGACTCCTTCAGTTCGGGCGCAACATCGGGCCGCGTCGCCTGGATGGCGGGCACCAGGCCGAAAAGCAGGCCCGTAAGAAGAGAAAGCGCCGCGGTGAAAAGAAGAACGTTCGTATCCAGGGGCGTGCCGATGATCAATGCCGGATCCACCTGGGTCGGCACGAAGGAGACCAGAACATCGCGCAGCCACAACGCCACCAGGATGCCCAGGCAACCGCCGGCCAGCCCGGTGAGCGATGATTCGATGAGAAGTTGCGTGATCAGGCGGGCACGGCCGGCGCCGAGTGACAACCGGATAGCGATTTCCTTGCGGCGCGCCGCCGAACGGGCCAGCAGGAGCCCGGCAAGATTCGTGCACGCGATGAGCAGCACCAGCGCCACCATCGCCATCAGCGCCAGAATCGGAGCCAGCACGGTTTCCCGCGTGAGCGGGCTGCGCACGCCGCGATGGGCCGGATGAAGGACGAAACGCCGGGCCAGAAAGCCGTTCCGGAATCGTTCGGAGACGCCGGTCATCGCGGCCAGTTCTTCCTGAAGCTGCGGCGCAACCAGTGTGTTGAGTTCGGCGGCGGCCTGGCTGGCGCTGGTTCCACGCGGCAGTCGGGCAATTAAGTGTAGCCAGTGGCTGCGGCGGTCGTCGCGATCATCCCATGTGGGCGTAATGACGGCCTTCATGGCCGCCGGCATGTAAACGTGCGCATGCCGGCCCAACTCAAGGCCGGCAAAGCCCGGCGGGGCCACGCCGGTGACCGTGAAATCGAAACCGTTGAGCTTGATGATGCGGTTGACGATATCGGGGTTGCCGTGAAAACGGTCCATCCAGTAGCGGTAGCCGAGCACGGCCACCGGATGGCCGTCGCGCTCCACATCGTCAGCCGGCGTCAACAGGCGGCCAGCGGCCGGCTTCAGGCCGAGAAGCTGAAAGTAGTTGCCTGTAACCAGTTCGCCGCGCAGCCGTTCCGGGGAGTTGTCCCGGGAAACCGTCACATCCACGGGATAGCGCCCCAGAATGCCGCTCACCGTGGTGGCTTTGGCGGCAAGCGCGCGATACATGGGATACGAAAACGGGTCCCTGCGGCGGAAATTGCCCATGTTCGTGCCGGGCAGAGTGAGTTGCATCAACTGCTCCGGCGCTTCCACCGGCATGGCTCGAAGAAGCAGCCGGTCGACAATACTGAAGATGGCCGTATTGGCCCCGATGCCGAGGGCGAGCGATGCTATGGCGATCGTCGTGAAGACCGGGGTCCGGCGAAGGGCGCGCGCGGCATAGCGGAGGTCAGAGAGGGTCGGCATGGGGAACCATGGTGCAAGCCGCTTGCCGCGGTCACGCTCCTTTGCGGACAGCGGGATAGCGGGAGGTGAACACCGGCCGCGGTCCGGCTGTGGGACAAGGTGTTCAGATTCGGACACCGGAAGGGGATAGGGAAGATCTGAGAAAATCGCGATAGTGTCTGCCGCGTTTCCCGGTCCCGATTTCGATCAACGCGTGAGCCAGTGGTTTTGGCCTGGCGTTTGGATGTTGGCGTCGCTCGCCGTGTTGCTCGCGATTCGCTACGCGGCGATGGTCGCCTTTCGCCGGAAGGGCCGGACGAACAACGCCGTGGAGGTTGTGCGGGACTCCCTGCGAGCCCCCTCCCTGCTGTGGTGCCTGGCGGCGGGGCTCGCCATTTCGATCGATGTGGCGAACTTCACCGAACGCCAGGAACGGCTTGCGCTGCAATGGATCGCGATCTTCGTCATCGCCAGTTTCACGCTGGTGGCGGCAGCCTTCGCGGTGCGGATGTTGAGGCTGTATGGCGAGGCCCGGTCGGTGCCGTTGGCGGCATCGGGCCTGGCGCGTACCATCACCTACGGCACCGTGGTGGGGATCGGCACGCTGACGCTGCTGCGATTCCTTGGCATCTCGATCACGCCGGCTCTAACCGCCCTGGGCGTGGGCGGCTTGGCCGTGGCGCTGGCGCTTCAGGACACGCTGGCGAACTTCTTCGCCGGCGTGCATCTCTTGATCGAAAATCCCATCCGTGTGGGTGACTTCATCCGGCTTTCCACCGGCGAGGAAGGCATCGTCACCGATATCGGCTGGCGCACCACCCGCGTGCTGATGGGCGTCAACAACATGATTGTGATCCCCAACACGCGCATCACCACCTCAACGCTCACCAACTTCAACTTGCCTGAAAAGCGCATGATGGCGGAAGTGGCGATTGTGGCCGGCCACGACGCGGACCCGGATCTGGTGGAACGCCTGATCGCCGAAGAAGCGCGGCTCACCCCGGGAGTTCTGCCTGGCGAGGGACCCGTCGTGCTGCTGGACCCTGGGATCACGCCAACCCATCTGCAGTTCAAGGTGCTGGTGGCGATTCCGGAACGCATCCAGTTGGGGTTGATTCAATCGGCGTTGCGGATGCGCGTACTGAAGCGGTTCCGCGCCGAAGGCGTGCCATTCCCCAAAGTGGAGATGGGAGTGCAGCAGTAGCCGATGCGGATCGGGATCGACGCGGGAGGTACGTTCACCGACTTCGTGGTGATGGACCGCCGCGGGCGTCTGAGCGTGTTCAAACTGCGGTCCAACCCGGCGGCGCCGGCGCAGGTGATCCTGCAAGGCATCGAACGCGCGGTGCGGGAACACCCGGGTGAAACGCGGGTGGAGGTGGTGCACGGGTCCACTGTGGCCACCAACGCGGTGCTGGAGCGCAAGGGCGCGCGCACGGCGTTCGTGACCACGGCGGGTTTTGAGGACCTGCTGCTCATCGGGCGCCAGAACCGGCGCGAGCTGTACAACCTGACACCCGTTCCCCGCGCACCTCTGGTGCCGCCGGAGCTATGTCTGGGAGTTCGGGAGCGGGCCCATCACGACGGCACGGTCGCGCGAACGCCATCGGCGCGGGAATTGACGGCGCTGGCGCGGCGGCTGCTCGAGGCGGGCGTGGAGAGCGTGGCCGTGTGTTTCCTGCACGCCTACCGCGTGAGCGCGAATGAGAAAGCGGTGGCGGAAGCGCTGGCGGGCACGTTTCACGTCAGCGCGTCGCATGAGGTCAGCCCGGAGTTTCGCGAGTATGAGCGCGGGGCCACCACGGCTGTCAACGCGTACGTGGCTCCGTTGATGGATCGATACCTGTGCGAACTGGAACAGGCGTGTCCGTACCCCGTATCGATTCTTCAATCGAACGGAGGGGTGATGAGCGCGGGCCATGCGCGGCGGCATGCAGTGCGAACAGTCTTATCCGGACCCGCGGGCGGCGCCGTGGGGGCCCACCGCGTGGCGTCCCGCTCGGGGTTCCGCCAGGTGCTGGGGTTTGATATGGGTGGCACCTCCACCGACGTCTGCCTGATCGACGGGGAGCCGCGCGAGACCGTGGAGTCCGCCATCGACGGACTTCCCATCCGTATTCCGATGCTGGACATTCACACGGTAGGGGCGGGCGGCGGCTCAATTGCACGTGTCGACGCGGGGGGCCTTCTGAAGGTTGGGCCCGAAAGCGCCGGCGCCGATCCCGGTCCGGCGTGCTACGGAAGAGGGGACGACGCCACGGTGACGGACGCCCACGTGGTGCTGGGACGGATCGCCGCGAATCAGTTTCTGGGCGGCGCCATGCGGCTGGATGCCGCAAGGGCGGCGGCTGCCGTGGACGGCGTCGCTTCGCGCCTGGGGTTGTCGCGGGAAGCCGCCGCGCTGGGCATTGTGCGTGTGGCGAACGCGAACATGGAACGCGCCATCCGGGCCGTGTCCGTGGAACGGGGCCACGATCCGCGCAGCTTTGCGCTGCTGGCCTTTGGCGGTTGTGGGGCTTTGCACGCATGCGAACTGGCCGAGGCCTTGGGGATGCGCACGGTGCTGGTGCCGCGCGAGGCGGGCGTGCTTTCGGCGCTGGGGATGCTGCTGGGGGATACGGTGCGGGATTACGCGGCCGGCGTATTGGGGTCCGATGACGCCGCCGGCGCGTTTGCGCGGCTGGAAGCGGAGGCGCGGCGCGATCTGCCCCGTGGCCGCATCACCAGAACGGCGGACGCGCGGTATGTAGGCCAGAGCTATGAGTTGACGGTCCCCTGGAGCGCGAAGAGCGGAGCGTCCGCCGCGTTCCACGCCGCGCACCTGAAGACTTACGGGTACGCAAGCGAGCATCGGCCCGTGGAACTGGTCACGGCCCGCGTCCGGGCGCGCCTGGCGGCAGCCCGCGGCGCAGCCGCTGAAGCCGGCGGGGCGGTGGCGGGGTACGCCGCGGCAACCCGCCGCGTGATGGTCAACGGCGCCTGGCGAAAAGTGGACCTCCTGGTCAGGGGCGCCTGGAAAGGACGGCGGCCAGGCCCGGCGCTGATTGCCGATTACGGCGCCACGGTGCTGGTGCCGCGAGGCTGGCACTGTGCCGAGGACCGGTTCGGAACGCTGGTGATCACCCTGAGAGCGTAGCCTTCAAGAGCGGGAGATGCGGCGGGCCCGGATGAACGAAAATACGCCAAAGCCACCCATCATCAGGGCAAAGATTCCCGCGAGGATGATCTTGAAAAAGCTCTCGGCATTGCCATTGAAATCGCGAAGGCCGCGGTAAACCGACGGCAGGCTCCAGATGGCGAACACGATGAAGACAAAGCCGATGATCTCGTTCCAAAGAACGCGCAGCGGCTTGATCACCGCGGGCAGGACGTGCGTGGCAAATCTCTTGAACATCCGCATTTCCTAATGTACCTTCTTGCGGATGCTGGCGCGCGCCGATAAGGGAATCGTGTGGGGCTTCGGGACGGGTTTGGAGAAACCAATCCGGGGCGAGTAGCATCCAGATAGGTGGTATTCTTTGGGTAGACGCCCAGGCGCAGGCCGGACGGTCCCGGAATCAGAAAGAGCCAGCATTGGACGAACGTCTTAGAGAGTTGATGCAGGAGCTTGGAGGGGCGATCAACGAATCGCTGTCCGAGTCGGAGCGAATCGCCGCCGCGATCGGAGAGATCAAACGCGCCGGCTACGATGTGTTCCTGGTACTGGAAGCAACCATCGGATTCAACAAGCGGAGTGGTGAAGACGGCGACGACGAAGAGATCACCCTGCAAGGGGAAGCTCCGGCATCGTTCGATGGCCCCGTGAGCAAGGTGAAGTGGACCGCGCAGGACCACAAGTTCCTCAAGGCTTTGAAGATCGCCCCCGACGAAGAGTCCTGAGCCAGTCCTGAAGCAGACCTAATCAAGCGGGGTCCTGCCCCAGGCGGCCGTCCAGCTTCCGGTAAACTCCCCACGTCTCGCGCACGGAACGTTCCCAGGTAAAATCCGCCGCGCGTTGGCGCCCTCGCACCACCAAAGACGCGCGCAGATCCTCATCCGCGGCCATGGAGCAAAGTCCACCCGCGATCTCCTCTTCCCGCTCCGGGTCCACCAGCAGGGCCGCCTCACCGGCTACCTCCGGCAATGACGACCGGTTTGAGGTGAGCACCGGAACACCCCATGCCATCGCTTCCAGCACGGGAATGCCGAACCCCTCATCCAGCGACGGAAACGCGAAGATGGCCGCCCGGGCGTAGAGGGCCTCAAGCTGCTCCGCGGTGACGTAGCCCGGCAATTCGATATCGGCGCGGCGGGGGCTGGATTCGAGTTCCGCCAGAATCTCCGCACTGCCGTAACCGGATGAGCCGGCCAGCACCAGACGCCAGCCGGGCGGCATCGCGGCAAACGCGCGAATGAGGCGCTGTGTGTTCTTTCGTTTCTGCAGAGCGCCCACACTCAGCACCATTTGTTCCCGCGGATGTCCGGTTTTCGCGGGCGGCGGAGGCTCGGTTCCATGCCCCACCACGTCAATCCGGTCTCGCGGGTAATCCAGCAGACCGGCCACCTGATCCGCCGTGAATTGCGAGACGGCGATGATGCGCTGGGATTGGCGGGCTGCCTCCCGTGCCTGCCGGGTGAACCTCTCCCGGAACTCGGGCGTCGAGTACTGGGCGGTCATCACAAACAGGTCGTGGAACGTGGTCACCGCCGGCACCTCACACCGGGCCGGCAGGCGCTGGTTCAGCCCATGGAACAGCACCGGCCCCTGCCCCAGCCGCTCACCCAGCAGGCGCCGGCTTGAATTCGCGGGAAGCCGTTCCGTCCATGACTTAAGAAACCGGTGCGGCCGAAGGAAGAAGTGGAAGCGATGCTCCGAGTGGCGTTGGGCCAGCCCCCAGAGGATGCGGCGGGAATACACACCAACGCCCGACAGGTGATCGCCGATCGCGTAGGTGGCGTCTAGACCGAGGCGCAACAGGCCCTATTGTCGCACGGGACCGGCCGCTATGCCCCTTGCGCGCGAGCCATCCCCTGCCCCACCGGCTGACTGGCCACGGGCTTGCGATTGGGCGTGATTCCGTATTCGGCCAGCCGGCGGTAAAGCGTCGCGCGGCCAATGCCCAGCAGGTTGGCGGCGGCGCGCCGGTCGCCCCGCGTGAATTCAAGAGCCCGAAGGATATGACGGCGCTCCACTTCCGCCAAGGGAAGAATCACCTCGGGGCCAGACTCCATCGGTACCGATGAAAGAGTGCGCGGTTCGGGCACCGGCTCGCCCCGCGCCGCATCGCTCAGACGGTAGAGCCGCTTGGCATCGAGAAAGTTCTGGATGGCCGAGGGCAGATCGCCCGTATGAAGATACGGACCGGAGCTTCGCGCTGCCATCGACTGCACCGTGTGCTCCACTTCCCGGACGTTGCCCGGCCAATCGTATTCAAGCAGAACTTCCATCAAATCATCGGTGAAGCGTATGCCCTGAGCATGCTTGCCCGCGAAGTGATTGGCGAGCAGTGGAATGTCTTCCCGGCGCTCACGCAGGGGATCCATGCGCACCGTCACCACGTTGAGCCGGTAATAAAGGTCGCGCCGGAACGCGCCGCGCTCCACTTCCCCTCGAAGGTCACGATTCGTTGCGGCGATCACACGGAAGTCGATACGCTTCTGCGCCAGGGACCCCACGGGCCGGAACTGCTTCTCCTGGAGCACCCGAAGCAGCTTAGCCTGAAGATCCAGCGGCAGTTCGCCGATTTCGTCGAAAAATGCCGTCCCGCCGTGAGCCAGTTCCAGCAGCCCGGCCTTGGTCTGGTGCGCTCCGGTGAATGCCCCCTTGGCATAACCGAAAAGCTCACTCTCCATAAGCGGCGCCACCATCGCCGAACAGTCCACGGTAACAAACGGCCCTTCCTTCCGAACATCGTGGATGGCACGGGCCACCACTTCTTTCCCTGTTCCAGTCTCCCCAAGAAGCAGTACGGGCCAGCGGCAGTTGCCAAGCTTGTTGATCAGCCTCGCGATCTCGCGCAGGCGGGGTGATCGGCCCACAAGGCCGGCATGCGTGATGACATCCTCGGAGAGGGAGTCCCGCATCGCGCGTCCCAAGGTCGCCGAAGGGTGTTCGTTTTTTGACATCTCTGATTCCACAGGCCCCGTTTGACAAGAATCGTCAGGTTCCCGCCGAGGCTATCAATTAGAGAGTGCGTTCGGCGTTCCATTTCTCTCCAAGAAATCACTCCGCGGCGTGATCCAGGGAGACAACAAATGCCTGACGGAACCGGGAGGCGAGCCGGGCGGCCAATTCCCGGGCCTGCTCTTCGTTCGCGAGTTTTCCGGCAAGCACAAGATGGAGCGGCCGGCTGCCCTCGCGCGTCCGAATGACGGCATGGCCAAGCTCTGCGCGGAGCGAGTCCGCCACCTTCTCTGCATTGATACGCGACGCGAAGGCGCCAACCTGTACCGCGAAGGTCATGCTGGGCAGGGGTTGGGTAGGAGGCGACGGCGGTGACGGCGGCGCTTCCGGTGGATCGATGACGGTGAGACGCACGCGGGCGATGCCGGGTCCGATCAGTTCGATGGCACGCGCTGCCGCGCGCGAAAGATCGATGATGCGTCCGTCGATGAACGGACCGCGATCCGTGATGCGCACATCCACCGTCTTGTTGTTCAAAAGGTTCTCCACCTGAACCCAGAGCCCGAACGGAAAAGTGCGATGCGCGGCCGTCAGCTTTTCCATGTCGTAGATTTCGCCGTTGGCGGCGCGGCGCCCGTGATAGGGTTCGCCGTACCAGCTCGCAATGCCTTCCTCCGCCACGCCTGGGCTCGGGGTTTCAACCTGCGCGGGCTTCGAAGCAGAACGGCGCGCGGCCGGCACGGGCGCCTCCACAGTCTTCTCCACATTGGCGTCTCTTCGCGCCTCGTCCGGCTTTTTCGCTTCGCCCGGGCGTGAATTCGTGGATGCCGGAGGCTTCGTCCGCGCGGGCGCAACCACGCGCTTGCGCTTTGAGCACGCCGATGCGCAGATCGTGATCAACAGAACCGCGATGAGCGGCCAAAGCACTCGGGATGCGCCGGATACCGCATGAAACGGGCGTTCCATCGATAGAACAATTCTACCTGGAAATGTTTTTTTCGACCAGTGAGGGCGCAATATGCATTTTTCTCTTGACATTCATCGCAAAAGACCTTATATCTGGGATCACGAACGCGTTCTCGCATGAGAACGTGAATTTGAACGTTAGGGAGAATCAATCCATGAAGAATGCAGCGAAGAAGGCAGCGAAGAAGGCCGCTAAGAAGGCTGCTGCCAAGAAGAAGAAGTAAGGCAGCTCGTCCTTTACGGGCGATGTCCAAGCGCAGAGGGCTCCGCGAAAGCGGGGCCTTTTGCTTTTTAGGCCGGCTTTTCGCCCGTCCGGGCACGCCCCGCGTCCAGCACAAGCACGCGGAAGGCGCCGCCCAGGCTCCCCAACAGCGTCTTCCACTGCAATCGTTCCCGCGCACCGGCCGCGGTCATCATCGTTTCCATGCCGTGCGCAACAATGAACGATTCAAGAAGCCCGGCCCATAGCACACGGAACCCTTGCGCACGCGCCGCATGCTCAAGCGCGGTGAAGTTCACATGCGCCGTGATATCCCGCCCGCCGGGTTCCTCCAGCACATCGCCGGATGCGCGGTGGCCGCGGTACGACATGAGCGTTCCATGGCGATGCCGCAAATCCCACTCGCGAGCCGTGTAGCCGTAGTCGGCAATCACCGCGATGCCGCAGGCAAGCGAAGCACGCACGCGCCCCATCCAGCGCAGTGCTTCAAATTGCGTCTCCACCACGTCACCTTCGTTCATCGGCCCAAGAAATCGATCGCAGTAGCCCAGCGTCTCAGCCGCAGCCTCGCCGCCCGGCGCCCATACGAACCGGTCCTCCTCGCAACCCACAAGCCGATCCCTCAACACGCCCTTGTCGAACACCACCACATCCACGGGCAATGCGTCGAAAAACTCATTGGCCAGCAGACACCCCTCAAAGCGCGCGGGCATCTCCTCTTTCCCGAAGTCGACTGGAACGTAGCGGAACTCCGCCAGCGTTTCCCTCATCTCCGCGCGGCCGGCGCCCAGATCCACCATCGTGAAGGGAGGCTCGATACCGGAAGACTTCATGAACCCGCGCACCGCGGCGCCCATCAATCGCCCGAATGCGGGTTGCAGTTGCGCCGCTGTATAGAAGTCGCCATGCCGGCCAAAGGGGTCACGCTGGCGCCGGTAGTAGCCGGTCTCCGGATGGTAGAGCGCCACGCTCATGAACCGGCTGAACGGAACCGGGCCCGCGCGGCGGATCTCATCGCGCAGCAGTGCACCGGCGGGCGTCACAAGTTCAGGCTGCGCGCACCAGCAGGGCGGTGATATTGTCGGGACCACCCGCCCGGCGAGCTTCGGCCACCAGATCGCGGCATCGATCCTCCAGCGACCGTTCGCCATCGAGAAGCGCCTCCTCGATCACTCCGCGCTCCACCACCCCGTGCAGGCCATCGGTGCAAAGCAAAATCAGCGTTCCCGGAACCGGATCGACATAGTACACGTTCACGCGCAGATCATGGCTTACGCCTACCGCCATCGTGAGAACATGCCGCATGGGGTGCACGCGCAGGCTCGCCTCGTCGATCCCGAGCCGCCGCCCCACCTCATTCACCCAGGTCTGATCCTCGGTGATGGCCACCACCTCCTGCCCGTGCGTGGCATACGCCCGGCTATCGCCCACGCTGGCAATGACGATGCGCTGCCCCACCCTCAGCGCCGCCACCAGCGTCGTACCCATGCCCTCCAACCGTGCATCGCGCGCCGCCGCGTTCATCACACGCCGATTGGCTTCTCGAAAGGCTTCTTCCAGGGATTGCGGAGTCACGAACGGAAGCGAACGGATGTAGGCCTCCAGCGTCTCCACAGCCAGCCGGCTGGCATGCTCACCCGCCTGCGCGCCGCCCATCCCATCGGCCACGACGCACAGCCCCAAGTTCGGCGCGGCAAGGTAGTAGTCTTCGTTGTTAGCCCTGACACATCCTGAGTCAGTAAGGCCATAGCACTCCATCATGTGCACTCCCAGGATACGACGCCGGAGCACATGCTAGGGAACCACCAGATCCTTCAGGCTGATCGCGGCCAGTGCCGTCGTAAGTCCAATCATCACAATCACCGCGCCCCACGCCACGCCGTTGTAGATCACGCTATTGGTCCATTCCTTCATCAGCCGGCGCCGGTTCACCAGCAACACCATGAAAATCAATACGATGGGCAGCAGTACCCCATTGATCACCTGCGACAGAAGAATCATCCGCACCAGCGGGAACCCCGGCACCAGAATCACCCCCGCGCCCACCACAATCAGCAGCGTGAACAACCAATAGAAAACCGGCGCCTCCCGGAACCGGAAGTTTACACCCGATTCAAAGCCCAGACCCTCGCACACCGTGTAGGCGGTGGAGAGCGGCAGGATGCAGGCCGCGAACAACGACGCGTTGAACAGTCCCGCGCAAAACAGCAGGTAAGCGTTCTCTCCCAGGGCCCGCAGACCCAGCGCGGCGTCGGCGGCGTTCTTGATGTCGCGCGGCGAACCGGCGAACGCCCCGGCGCAGGCCACCACGATAAAGAACGCAATGACGGTCATCACAATGCAGCCGACAATCACCTCAATGCGCGATTCGGCGTACTCACGTGCTCTCACACCTTTTTCGACAATCGCCGCCTGCAGGTAGAACTGCATCCAGGGCGCCACCGAAGTCCCCACCATGCCGATAATCATCTGCAGGTAGCCGATGTCGAAGATCACCACCGGCTTCACCGAATTGATCAGCGCCTCGTTCCAATCGGGCTTGGCCAGGAACCCGGCCGCGATGTACGCCACGTAGAGAAGCGTGGCGAACAGGAACACCTTCTCCACGCGGTCGTAGCTTCCCTTGACGATCAACAGCCACACCACAGCCGCCCCCGCCGGCACGCTCACGTAGCGCGAAATGCCAAACAACTCCAGTGAACTCGCAATACCGGCAAAGTTCGCCATCACGTTGGTGAGATTGGCCGCCACCAGCGCCGCCATCATGAAGAACGTGGTGCGCAGGCCGAACTCTTCCCGAATCAGATCGGAGAGGCCTTTCCCGGTCACCGCGCCCATGCGCGCGCACATCTCCTGGGTCACCACCAGCAGCGCCATCACCGGCAGCAGCGTCCACAACGGCAGATAGCCGTACCGCGCCCCGGCCTGCGAATAGGTGTAGATGCCGCCGGCGTCATTGTCCACCATCGCCGTGATGAACCCCGGGCCGATCACGGAGAAGAAAACGGCAATGTGATGGCGAAACCGGCGGATCATCGCGTCAGGACTGCCTCAGCAGGGAAACGATATCGTCCACGGTGATCACACCCTCCAGCCGTCCGGCATGGTCCACCACCGGCAGGCAGAGCAGATTGTACTTGTCGAACAACTCCGTCACCCGCTCCTGTGTCTCGTTCACCGTGGTGGAGATCGGCGTTTCCGCCGCCAGATCCGCCAGCGGAGCCGTGGCCGCCGCCAGGAACAGCCGGGCCAGGGGCACTGAAGCCCGCAACCGTCCGGCGCCATCCACCAGAAACAGCGCACTCGACGATTCCAGCAACTCCTCGTTTCCCCGGAACGCCGCAATGGCTTCCGCCACCGTCGCCGCCTCATCCAGAGCAACGAACTCCGTGTTCATCAGGCCGCCGGCGGTGTCCTCGCCGAACTCCAGCAGTTCCTCCACCTCCGCCTTGGGCTCCGATTCCATCTCTTCCAGAATCTCCTCGCTGCGCTCCTCTTCCAGCTCGCCCAGGATGTCGGCGGCCTCATCCGGTGCCATCTCCTCAATGATGTCGGCGGCCTTCTCGGCTTCCAGCGATTCGAGGATGCTCGCCTGGATCTCCGGCTCCACCTCCGAAAGCGCGTCAGCCGCCACCTCGCTGTCGATAGTCTTGAAGATCGCCTCGCGGTCCCCGGGAGCCAGTTCCTCAACGATGTCCGCCAGATCGGCCGGATGCATCTTTTCCAACAGCTCATTGGTGATGTTCAGACGCAGCCGTCTCTGAGGGTCCGCTTCAAGAATGTTGCAGAACTCCCAGCGAATCGAACTGGGCGGAATGGGTCCCTGCAGGCGGCGCACAAACCGCGGCGGCAGCACACCCTGCGCCAGCCGCCGGAAGATGCTGCGGATGCCGACATCCACTTCCAGAATGCGCAGCGTGTCCCGCGGCTCCCCGCGCGCCACATCGAACGTCACGTCGGTCACCCGGACAACCTTGCGGCCTTGTGCGTCGATGATCTGCTGGTCCAGCAGGTCACGCTCCAGGCGGAACATGTACTCGTCGTCGTGATACGGGGTAAGCTGCTCGTCGGCCAGCCGGATGCCATCCAGCGTAATGGACCGCACCTGATCGTGGCGCACCGAAAGCCAGGTAAACGCGCCTCCAATCAGGAAGCGGTCAACGCGGAAAGGGTCAACCACCGGTACAAGCGCGGCGTCGCGGACGCGGCCGATCACCCGGCCCTTCAGGCCGTAGACCCGCAGCCCGATCAGTTCGGTCAGGAACAGAACATCGGCCATGACTACTTCCAGCGCTCATGCGGTTCAAATCGGCACACGGCGGCGGGAAGCCAGTCACGTCCAACTGCCTGTGTGCTCTACATCGGTTCCAGGACCATTGTAGCGATTGCCGGTGCGCGGCGGGTATGTACAATAATCGCCATGCTATCCCGGCGCACGTTCCTCGCCGGCGCCGCCACTCCCTGGGCCGTCGCCGCGCAATCTGCCAAGAGCCTGAACCTGAAGATCACCGGCCTCAAGACCATCGTCGTGAACGTCGGCAGCGTCAACTGGGTCTTCTGCAAGGTTCTCACCAATCAGGGCCTCACCGGGCTGGGCGAAGGCTCCATCACCAGCAAGGAAGCCACCCTCTCCCAAGCCATCCTGGAACACGAGCGGTACCTTCTCGGCAAGGACCCCACGGACATCGAACTCCACTGGCAGGCCATGTTCCGCTACCCGCGCTGGCGCGGCGGCCCCATTCTGAACAGCGCCATCAGCGCCATCGAAATTGCCCTGTGGGACATCCTGGGCCAGGCCCTGGGCGTGCCCATCTACAAGCTGCTGGGCGGCGCGGCGCGCCGGCGCATCCGGCTCTATAAAGACGTCGGAAGCACCGTGGACGCATTCCTGCAAGCCAAGGCCGAAGGCTACACCGCAGCTAAAAGCGGCTTCATCGCCGTGGAGAAGGAAGTGGTCCGGCCCGCCTATGCCGTTCGCGAGGCCGCCCGGCGCCTGGCCGAAGTGCGCAAGGCCGTGGGAGACGATTTCGACATCTGCATCGACGCTCACGGCCAGTTGACCACCGTCATGGCCGTCGATTTCTGCACCCGCATCGAGGAACTGCGCCCGTTCTTTGTCGAAGAGCCCACGCAATTGGAAGACGTGGACGAACTGGACCTGCTCCGCCGGAAAACGAAAGTCCCCCTCGCCACCGGCGAGCGCTCCTTCACCAAGTACGGCTTTGCCGCCTTCTGCTCACGCCACCTGGTGGACTAAATCCAACCCGACGTGTGTCACGCCGGTGGAATCCTCGAGATGAAAAAGATCGGCTCCATGGCCGAAACCTACCGCATCGAGATGGCGCCGCACAACCCCCAGTCGGAGGTCAGCACCCTGGCCTCGCTGCACGTGGATGCCACCACACCTGCTTCCACCATCCAGGAATACAACCCCAACCGCCAACCCTGGGTGGCCGAACTGTTCAACGGCGGCGCGGTCCGGGTGAAAGACGGCTTCGCGGAACTGCCGGACCGCCCCGGCCTGGGCGTGGACCTCAATGAGAAGGTGGCCGCCGCCCATCCCTACAAGCCCGTCACCCGCCCCCAGAACACTTTCACCGACGGAGCCGTGGCCGACCATTAGGAACGCCTCCCGGGATGAACGGCGCTACGCCGTCAGCCCCAGCCTTTCCTTCAACTCCTTCACGCGGTCCCGGGCCACCGTCAGCTCGGTCCGCTTCTCGTCGCGCAGGCGCAGAAGCAGTTTGCCCGCGAAGTAGAGGTGCATCTCCAGGACAAAATCCAGATTCACAATCGTCGACCGGTGGATGCGGACAAACTTCGCCGGATCCAGCCGCGACTCCAACTCCGTGATCGTCAGGTCAATCGCGTGGCTGCGCGTGGCTGTGGCGGCGAATGTCAGCTTGTCGCGAGCGAAAAAGTGCGTCACACGCGACACCTCCACAAACTCCACACGCTCACCCACGCGGGAAGGAATGCGCTCAATCCAGGCCGGCCGCCGCGCCGCCAGGGCATCGGCAAGCTGATCGAGCAGAGGCCGCAAGCCCGGCCGTGCCACCGCGCCCTGCAGAATACGCTCCAGCTTGCCCAGGGCCCGGTCCAGTTGCACCGGCTCCACCGGCTTCAAGAGGTAATCCACCGAGTTCACTTCGAAAGCCTTCAACGCGTACTGGTTGTACGCCGTCGTGAACACCACCAGCGGGTCACCGGGCAGCCGCGCCAACAGATCGAAGCCGGTCATCCCCGGCATTTCGATATCAAGGAACAGCACGTCGAAAGCGACGGAACGCGCCAGCGTAAGCGCCTGCGCGGGGTCCGATGTCGAACCGGCCACCGTCACCCGGCCGCTTTCCTCCAGCATCCGCACCATGCGACGCACCGCCAGCGGTTCGTCGTCGACAACGAAAGCTCTCAAGCCGCCACCTCCGCCCGCACGGCGAGCGATACCTGCATCGCTCCCTCATCGCGGTGCAAGCGAAGATGTCCAGCGCCGCCGTAGAGAGCGGCCAGCCGGCTGCGCAGATTGTCCAGGCCATGCCCCGGCATCAGACTCTCTTCATCGAACCCCGGCCCGTCATCCGCCACCGTAATCATCACCTGGGGGCCACCGGCACGCGCCGAAACACGAATCGAGCCCCCTTCAATCCGCGGCGCCACCGCGTACTTCACCGAGTTCTCAACCAGAGTCTGGATCGCAAACGGCGGCACCTCGGCCATCAAGTCATCCGGCACATCAATCTCATAGCGCAGCCGGGCCCCGAACCGCGCCTGCTCAATCGCCAGATAATCCCGCACAATCTTCATCTCCCGCGCCAGAGCCGTAAGCCCGCTCTGCTGGTGATCCAGCGAATAGCGCATCAGTGCCGCCATCCCCTCAATCAGGCGCTCCGCCGCCCGCGGATCCTCCCGGAGAAGCGACGCAATCGAATTCAGCGCATTGAACAGAAAGTGCGGCTGCACACGCGACTCCAGCGAACTGAGCCGGGCCTCGGACGCCAGCTTCAACGCCCGCTCCCGTTCCAGTTCCTTCGTACGCAGTTCGAGCTCCGTCACCTGCAACTGAGCCCGCAGGCTTTCCACCACAAAGGCGCCCACGCCAAACACCAGCATCACCACGGTCGAGACCCGGAATCCCATCCAATACACCTTCCAATAAGGCGCGAAGCTGTAGACAAACCGGTGCACGAACAGTGATCCCAAGAGACTCCCCGTGGCGCTGATGCCGAACAGGAACGCCAGGAACACGCCCCATCGCAGCACCGGCCTCTTCGGCCGGATGTTGTGGCCCACCCAGGGAAGAATCAGCCCGGCGAGCGTCCCTACACTCTGCGCGTACGCCGTGGAGACCACAAAGGTCCGCCAGGCGTCCGCCAGGGACGCTGAATCCCCGAACCAGAGGAAAACCAGCGTGGGAGCAATCGCGCCCAGCGTGTTCAGCCCAACGATTCGCGCCAGGCCCCGGGCGGTCCCACCCTGCCTCTTCACTTCGAGACGTGGCATCCGATGCACTGCGCCTCCCTGGCCGTAAGCGACTTCTTCTCCATCCAGGTCTCAGCCCTCTTGGCATACGCCGTGGCCGGCAGTTCCCTCAGAATGCGCTCAAAGATCCCCTGCGCCTCTTCCTGGCGGCCCAGCCGCGAATAGCCGTCGCCCAGGTTCAACAGAAGCTCGCCGCGCGGATGCTCACCGAGCGTATGGAACTGGGCCGCCTGCACGCGCAGCGTGGCCTCAAAATCGCCCACTCCCAGTTCAATCAGCGGCTTGGCCTGGGCTGGCGGCTGGAACCTCGATGCGGTCAGCAGCACAGCGCCGCGCGGAACGCGTACCCCGGGATTCTCCGGCGCCAGATCTACCGCCCGCTGCATTTCGGCCAGGCCCTTCATCGCCAGTTCCATGCCCTTCGCGGCGTCCCCTTTGCGAAATGCCTCACCCGCCAGGAAGTAAAGTCCACCGCCATGCCACACCAGCGCTTCGGCGTGATTGGGCTCCTCCTTCAGCGTAGCCTCGGCGCCGGCCAGGGCCCGTTGCAGCGCTTCCGCGTTCCCCAGGAAACCGGCGAAAAAGTCGTTGCGCACCTTCATGTCATAGCGTTCGGCGCCATGGGCCGAAAACGCACCCAGCGTGAATCCCAGCGCGGCGGAAGCCGTAAGGATCGTCAGTTTTTTGCAAATCATTGGAATCGAATTCTCCTTCGATTCTGAGTATGGGGCGCAAGAGCCGGGAAAGCACCGGAAAACCGCCCAACCGGCGCCGGAATCCGACGAACCGCCGTGGGAAGCCGACGAACCGTCCCCGCGATCACACGCGCACGAACCAGCCCCGGCTGTACATCCACCAGGCCGCCGCATAGCAGACCGCCACGTTCGCCAGCGCGTAAAGCAGCGACGCGTTGGGCCCCGAAGCCAGAGCCAGGCAGATGTTCTGCATCACCCAGCCCTTGGCGGTCAGTTCGCCCAACCGGATCAGCCCCATGGTCTTGGCGATCAGACCGGAAAGCACATAGATCGTAATCGCATTCATGCCGTAGATGGCGAGCCAGCGGGTGCCCCGCCGCCAGCCTTGGCCGTCGATCAGCCAGTAGCAGAGTCCGAACATCGCCGAGGCAAGCCCCGCCATGAAGATCGCGTAGGGCACCGTCCAGAGCGGTTTGTTGATCGGCATCCAGGTGCTCAGCATCAGGCCCGCGAACAGCAGTCCGTTGCCACCCGCCATCAGCCACGCGCATTTCTCAGCCAGCGTCAGCCCCGTGCGCAGCAGGTGCCCGGCCAGCACGCCGAAGAGCGTGGTGCCGATGGCCGGCAGCGTCGACACAATGCCTTCCGGGTCCCAGGTCTTCGAGGACGCCCACATGTGGCCCTCAAGCAGCAGGCCATCGAAGTACCGCGCGAAGTTGCCTTCCTTGCTCAGCACCCCAGCGCCATGGCCCGGCACCGGATACAGCGTCATCAGGCCCCAGTACAACGCCAGCACCCCTCCCAACGCGATGACTTGGCCGCGCCACCGCGTGAAGAGAAAGATCAGGGTCGCCGCCATGTAGCAGACACCGATTCGCTGCAGGACACCGGGGAACCGCAGGTTCGCGAAATCGAAGTGCGGCAGCAGGTTCAACGCCAGGCCCAGCCCCACAATGATCAGGCCGCGCCGCAGGGCGTGCGCCAGAAGCTTGCCCCGATCCGCGCCCTCGGCCACACGGCGCGCCATCGAAAACGTCATCGACACACCCACCATCCACAGGAAAAACGGAAACACCATGTCCGTGGGCGTCCACCCATGCCAGTCCGCATGCAGCAGCGGAGCGTAGGTCTGGCTGAAGTTGCCGGAATTGTTCACCAGAATCATCCCGGCGATCGTCGCGCCGCGAAACACGTCGAGCGAGACCAGCCTGCCCAGTCCGGGCAGGCTGCCCGGCTCCCGCGCCGCCGGCGCCTCAATCGGTTGCATGATCAACTATGGTACTTTGCCCCGCACAACGTTGGAGTTCGTGAATCCGGCGAGATTCGACGCCCGAACGAAGTAGTAGTAGTTGATCTCTGGAACGGGCGCCGGATCGGTGAACGTCACCGTGTTCGGCGGCAGGGTGGCGATGGTGACATAATCGCCGCCCGGCGCCGCCCGCCGCACCAGAAACACATCCTCATTGGGCGAGTTGTCCTGCCAGTTGAGCCGCACGGTCAAACCCACCGTCGCGCTTACCAGGCCGGAAGGCGCTGGCGGCAGGTAGGGTGTCGTCGCCTGTGCCGTGCCGCTCGGCGCCGAAACTCCCAGGCTGTTGGCCGCCGACACCCGGTAGGCGTAGGTTGTGTTGGCGGACAAACCACCCTCCGTGTACGTCACAGTGTTCGCGCCAGTCACCAGAATGAGCCCGAACGGGCCGCCTGCCGTGCTGCGCTCCACCCGGAAGGACGTCTCATTCGAGGAATTGTCCAGCCAATCGATTCGAATCCTGCCCGCCGCCACCACCGCCGCCGTCAATCCCGACGGAGGGCGTGGAATTCCCGGCGGTGTCGAGACCACGGCGGTGTTGCTGGGCGCCGCCGAACCAGCCCCATTGAACGCCACCACTCGGTAACTATACGCCGTGCCAGGCTGAACCGTGGGGTCGCTATAGACGCTCACTCCCGCGCCCAATGTGGCCACGGTCTGATAAACCGCGCCGTTCAGCCGTTCCACCAGGAATCCCGTTTCATTGGTGGCGTTGTCCGTCCAGGCAAGGTTCACCTGATACGCCGTGGGCGCCGCTGCCGTAAGCCCCACGGCCGGCGCCGGTAGTGCGCTGACAGTGGTAGCGCTGACAATCGATGTGTACCCGGACGGTCACACACTGTTGTAAGCGCGCACCCGGTACCAATACTGCGTGGCCGCGATGAGCCCGTTGTCGGCATAGCTGGCCACCCCGGGTCCCACGGTCATGATTTCGGTGAAGCTGGTCCCATCGGTGGACCGCTCAATGCGGAACCCATCCTCGTTGTTCGAGAGATCGGTCCACGTAAGATTCACCTGCGTGGAAGACGCCGGAGTGGCGCTCAGACTCCCGGGCGCCACCGGAGCCGTGCCCTTGATCAGCGTAAAGTAATCCGCCACACCGCCCGTGCTGTTGATGAACTTCGCATCCAGCCGGTTGCCGTCCACATCCAGCACCACCGATCCCAGTTGATTCAGCGAAACCACCATCGCCGGATGATTCAATGGACCACCGCTCGCCTGTGAAGAACTGCCCGCCACCGTGTAAACTGCGCCTTCGCGTGGCGCCTTCCCGAAAGTAGGTTTGCTGTAGGCGCCCGTACCGTCCAGGCGTCCGTTGCCGCCATCCTTCTTCATCGCATTCGTCAGCGTCGTCGAAAGACCGTAGTGGCCGTCCAGCAGGTAGGAGCGCTCATAGGAATGGCTGTGCCCGGCGAGAACCAGATCCACGCCGGCCGCCTCCAGAATGGGGTTCGCGTTCTGGCGCATCTCAATGAGTTGCGTCTCGGTATCGGAGTTGTGCGAACCCTTCGAATACGGCGGGTGATGCCAGAACGCGATCACCCACTTCTTCGCCGTCGCCGCGATGTCGTTCGCCAGCCACGTCATCATCGCCCCATTCGCCGCCCGGCTCGTCTCAAAGGACTCCAGGCAGATGAAATGAATATCTCCAAAGTCGAATGAATAGTATGCCTCTGTGCCGGACGCCAACCCGCCCGCCTCACCCTGCCGGGGCAGCGTGAAGATCTCGTAGTACGGCCCGGTCTGGGTGGCCGAATCGGCCGACGTACCATCGTGATTCCCAAGCGTGGACCAAAGAACCGACTGGCGGAGAAACGTTGGAAACCGGTCGAAAACGGACGCCTGGTAATTGGCATCCGTGCCGTTGGGGTAGGCATTATCGCCCAACATCATGATCAGGTCGGTATAGCGGCTGCCGTTGAACGCCGCATAGGCGTCGCGCACCGCGCGCTGGTTGTCGTCGGCGAAGCCGGAGTCGCCCAACACCCAGACCCGCGTGGGGCGCATGGTTCCCGGTGCCGGCGCTGTCTTGAAGAAGTACGTGGCGTCGCCGGCCAACGGGCCTGCGCTGGTGCCCACGGAATAGTAGTACGTCGTATTCGCCGCCAGACCGGCCAGCGTCACCAAGTGTTCAGTCGTCGAAACCGGATCCGTGGCCGTCCCGGTCAGCGCGCCGGGGGCTGTTCCGAACCGCACCGCGCTGTCGGTGGCCGCACTGGTCCGCCAGCGCACCGTGACGCTCTGATCCGTCAGAATCTGAAGATACGGACCCCTTGAGACGGTCTGCGCCTCGCAGAGCCCGGCGGCGCCAAGCACCAGTACCATGCAACGTAGTTTCATTGAGTCGTCTTCCGGGCATGAATCCGTTGAAGCGCCAAGGTGATCGCCGCCTCCAACTGCTCCAGGGTTTTAATCAGACCGTTGGTTAGTAGACATTGAGTTCAACCTGCGGCGTACACGGTGTCCTTGGTCAGGAAGAACATTTTGATAGTCCAGGGCAGGCGTTGCAGGGATCGTAGGCGCGCCAGGACGGCGCACTTGAGGTCGTCCGCTTGGCGCAGCAACATCCGCCCGATTCCGTGGTTCTTCACGTAGTTCCACACCTGCTCA
>Ga0194132_10001566_pt1 | contig 46086 bp, 44 predicted proteins | sample TA2KigOf80mmetaG_FD_148612 | JGI IMG/M metagenome (GOLD analysis project Ga0194132, IMG submission 148612) | Freshwater microbial communities from Lake Tanganyika, Tanzania - TA2015054 Kigoma Offshore 80m | ecosystem: Environmental > Aquatic > Freshwater > Lake | place: Tanzania: Lake... | reverse complement strand
AAGAACGTCGCCGGACTCCACAACCTCATGTACGCATGAGATCCAACGCCAAGGGGCGAGCCGGCTTGAACCGATCTGCCACTATTGTGCAGCGACTCTAATGTGCAAGTCGGTACTCTCGCTGCTCCCCGTGCCCGCCCGCGAGTACACGTTCGACATGTTTGTTGAGGATCACAAAGAAGGGCACTTCTCCTTCGGACTCGACGCGTTGAGAGCGTTCGTAGTGCGTGGAAAGAAAGAAGACAATTCGGTAGTTGTCGTCGAGGACGACGCGCAGGTCCGCGGATACGTGGTCGCGAGCTTGCGCCGCGCCGGGTATTCGGTCCACAAAGCCGGTGACGGGTTCTTGGTGGAATGGGGCACGAGGGCACCCGGTGCCCCACCCTTCGCCCTGTTGATCTCAGACGTAGTAATAACGCGGCTGTGCGGCCCGGAGCTCGCGAACCGCCTCCGGGCGTGCGTTCCGAACCTGAAGTGCTTGTTCATCTCCGGGTACCCGCGCGGCGAACTCGACCGTCGCGCGGGTGCCCCGAAACGTGACCTTGAAAAGCCTGTCACCGCACAGAAGCTTCTCGCGGTGGTGGCCGTGGTCCTCGCCGCGTAGTGACCGCTGGTCAACCGCACCCGCTAGTCTGGCCGCAGTTGTCGCACCGCATGCACGCGCCGCTGCGCACTAGCATGAGGGCTTGGCAGTTCGAGCACGGGTCGCCCTCGTAGCCCTTCTGCCGCGCTTGGCGGATCTTATCGGCCTGCGTACCGGCTACGGGGGCATAGCTTCCGCGCGGGGGCAGCACCGCGACCGCAGTCCCGTTGGTCGCTGCCTTCGCGTGGCCGTTCCCGTTCGTGCCGGCGTCGCCGCACGGTGGGGGCGTCTGCACGGGGTCGGTGCCGGGCTTGTTGGTACCAGTCGCGCCGGGCGTGGCGTGCGTCGAACGCGGGTGATCGATGCCGGGCTTCGGCGCGGCTTTAGGGTCCACCGTGCGCGTACTCACTACCTCCTCGGTGTCGTAGTCCGGCCCGTCTTCGTCGTCGTGCATCGCGTCGCCGCGCAGGTCTTCGGGAAGCACATGCGCGAGGTCCTTTCGGTCAAGATACGTGATCGCCAACTCGCGGAAGATGTAGTCGATAATCGAGGTGGACATCTTGATGTACGGGTTGCCCTGCACGATCCCGTTCGGCTCGAAGCGGGTGAACAGGAACGCATCGACGTATTCTTCGAGCGGCACCCCGTGTTGGAGGCCTAGGCTCACCGCGATTGCAAAGCAGTTCGTCATGCTGCGGAAGGCCGCGCCTTCTTTGTGCATGTCGATAAAGATTTCGCCGAGTGTGCCGTCCTCGTACTCGCCCGTTCGGATGTACACCTTGTGTGTGCCGATGCGGGCCTTCTGGGTGTACCCGGCGCGGCGGTCGGGCAGGCGGCGACGCTTGGCGATGTAGCGGTGAACAATACGCTCGGTGATCTTCTCGGCGACCTGCACCGCGACCGGCTTGGGGTCCTCGCGGGGCTTCTCCGTCTCGGCCACGACCATCGACAGCACGGCGGCTTCCGGCGAATCCGCGACCGAGTTCAGCGGCTGGCTGAGTTTGGAGCCGTCGCGGTACAGCGCGTTGGCCTTCGTCATCAGTTGCCACGATAGCATGTACGCCTTCTTCACGTCCTCGACGGTCGCGTCGTAGGGCATGTTGATCGTCTTGCTGATGGCCCCACTAATGAACGGCTGGGCCGCGGCCATCATCCGGATGTGGGCCTCCCACGAGAGGAACCGCTTACCAGACTTGCCACACTTGTTGGCGCAGTCGAAAACCGCAAGGTGTTCGGCCTTGAGGTGCGGCGCGCCCTCAATAGTCATGGTACCGCACACGTAGGAGTTTGCCTCCGCGACCTGCGCCTTGGAGAACCCGAGGTGCGCGAGCAGGTCGAACGTCGGCGACTCCAGCGCATCCACGGGCACCTTAAGCACGTTGCGGAGGAAGTCTTCGCCCAGCGTCCATGTGTTGAACACGAACGGTAGCTCGAACGTGCCCGGCAGTTGGGCCTCGACCTTCGAGAGAGCCTCTGCGGTAAAGCCCCTTGCCTTGAGCACGGACGGGTTGATGTGGGGGCAGTTGTTGAGGGTCGCGGCCCCGCGGCTGTACCGCACGATGTCCTCGACCTGCCACGGCGCGTACCCCATTTTCGCCAGCGCAGGTGGCACGCTCTGGTTGATGATTTTGAAGTACCCGCCGCCGGCGAGTTTCTTGAACTTCACGAGCGCGAAGTCCGGCTCGATCCCGGTCGTGTCGCAATCCATTACTAAGCCGATAGTACCGGTCGGAGCGATTACCGTAACCTGCGCGTTGCGGTAACCGTGGCGCTCGCCGAGGTCGAGCATCCGGTCGGACTCGCGCCGGGCCGCAGCGAGCAGGTCTGGCGGGCAGTAACGGGCATCGATGCCGACCGGGAACACGGTCAACCCCTCGTACTCCGCGGGCGCGGCGTTGTACGCGGCGCGCCGGTGGTTGCGGATCACGCGCAACATGTGCGCGCGGTTGGCCTCGTAGCGCGCGAACGGCCCGACCTCCGCGGCCATCTCCGCGCTCGCGGCGTACGCCCCGGCGTGCATCAGCGCGGTCAGCGCCCCGCACTGCGCCCGGCCCTCCGGGGAGTCGTAGGAGATGCCCTGCACCATGAGCAGCGCGCCGAGGTTCGCGTACCCGAGGCCGAGCGTGCGGAAGTCGTAGGACTTCTGCGCCACCGATTTCGACGGGAACTGCGCCATGTACACGCTGACTTCGAGAATCAACGTCCATACGCGCACCGCGTGCCGGTACGCCTCGATGTCGAACCTCTGGGTCTTCGCGTCGAAGAACGTGAGCAAGTTCAGCGACGCGAGGTTGCACGCCGTATCGTCGAGGAAGGCGTACTCGGAGCACGGGTTCGTGGCGTTGATGCGGCCGTCGACCGGACAGGTGTGCCACTCGTTGAAGGTGGTGTCGAACTGAACGCCGGGGTCGGCGCAGCTCCATGCGGCGTAGCTGATCTGCTCCCACAGGTCGCGGGCCGCGAGCGTCTTCTTGGCCTTCGGCGCGCGCCATTCCTTCTTCGCCTTCTCCAGTTCCGTGCGCCAGTACAGCGGCCACGGCCCGCCGGTTTCGACCGCGCGCATGAACTCGTTCGGGATGCGCACCGAGTTGTTGCTGTTCTGGCCCGACACCGTGTAGTACGCCTTGCTCGTCCAGTCGGTGTCGTACTCTTCGATCTCGATGCTCTTCCACCCCTGTTTCGCGAGTTGCAGCACGCGGGCGATGTAGTTCTCGGGGATCAGCGCGGCGCGGGCGTCGAGTACCGCCTTGCGCAGCCCGGTGTTCTTGGTCGGGTCGTACCGCTCCTCGGTGACCGCGTGCCCGTGCAGAGCGCGCATGATCCCGTTCAGGTGCTTGTTGAGCAGTTTCGAGCCGGTCACTAGGTCCGCGACCTTCTGCTCCTCTGTCACCTTCCAGTTCACGAACTCTTCGATGTCCGGGTGGTCGAGGTCGAGCACGACCATCTTGGCGGCGCGGCGCGTGGTCCCCCCACTTTTAATCGCCCCGGCGGCCCGATCACCGATTTTGAGGAAGCTCATCAGGCCGGACGACTTGCCGCCGCCGGACAGCGGTTCGCCCTCGCCGCGCAGCGCGGAGAAGTTGCTCCCGGTGCCGCTGCCGTACTTAAAGATGCGCGCCTCACGGACCCACAGGTCCATGATGCCGCCCTCGTTCACGAGGTCGTCGTCGACCTGTTGAATGAAGCACGCGTGCGGGGCAGGGCGCTCGTAGGCGCTGGTCGAGAGTTCGAGCTGCTGCGACAGGGGGTTCACGAACGAGTGACCCTGCGCCGGGCCGGAGATGCCGTAGGCCCAGTGCAGGCCGGTGTTGAACCACTGGGGCGAGTTTGGGGCCGCCATTTGCGCGGCCAGCATGTAGCACACTTCGTCGTAGAACGCCCGCGCGTCGGCTTCCGAGGAGAAGTAGCCACCCTTCCAGCCCCAGTAGGTCCAACAGCCTGCGAGCCGGTGGAACACTTCGCGCGAGTCGGTCTCGCCGCCGGTGGGCGTGTCGGCCGCTTCCGGCTCGCTCTTTTGCACCCACGCCGGCACGTTGTCCTCGTGGACCCGCGTGAGGCGCGCCGGCACGCCCGCGCGCCGAAAGTACTTCTGCGCGAGGATGTCCACCGCGACCTGCGACCACTTCGCCGGCACCATGATGTCGGTCATCTCGAACACGACCGAGCCGTTCGGGTTGCGGATGCTCGACGACCGCGGGGCGAAGTCGAGGGCCGCGAACGGGTCTTGGCCTTCGCGGGTGAATCGGCGGGTGATCTGCATGGCGGGGTCCGTCGAGAATGAGTCGAACGAGGTCGGGCGTCCGTGAACCGACCTTCATCATGCCTTAGCCTGTCCAAGATCGACACACGAGCCGGGCGAGTCGCGGGCAAGAATCGCGGACCGGCGGCGTGCGCGTCCGCGCACGATGCGCCTCCGTCACAACCGCTACAGGCCGCAACGTCACGCGCGCGGCACATCTGAACAGGATTGCATCATCAAACCCGGTCGCGTGTCAAGCCCCGATCCCGATGAGAAATGACGAAAGGCGCGCGCCGCGATGGCGCACGCCTTTCTGGAAACGACTCGCTACGTGCATTAGTGAACGACGGGAGTGACCAGTCCGGGTTGGTCTTGGTACTTGCCCTTCTTGTCCGCGTAGCTGGTTTTGCAGACCGCGTCGCCCTTCAGAAAGATGATCTGCGCGATGCCCTCGTTGGCGTAAATCTTGGCCGGCAGCGGGGTGGTGTTGCTGATCTCGATGGTGATCTTCCCCCGCCACTCCGGTTCCAATGGGGTTACGTTCACGATCACCCCGCAACGCGCATAAGTACTTTTACCGACACAGACGCACAGGATGTCGCGCGGGATCTCGAAGTATTCGACCGTTTCCGCGAGGGCGAAACTGTTCGGCGGGATGATGCAGAAGTCGGCTTCCACGTCCACGAACGACTTCGGGTCGAAGTGCTTCGGATCGACGGTGCTGCCCCAGACGTTCGTGAACACCTTGAAGTTGCGGGCGACGCGCACGTCGTACCCGTAGCTCGTCACCCCGTACGAAATGACGCCCGGTCGGTGCTGCTGCGGGGCGAACGGCACGATCTTTACATCGCGCTCGATCATCCAATCCGGTAACACGCCCATGCCTCGCCTCCTGCGCTACGGTTCAAGCAGTTTCATCGGCCGCGCGCGGCGCGCGCCTTGACGAATCTCGCGGTGCGCCGGTGCCGATACAGATGGTGCCGCCCGCTCCGAGGTCCTCCCGTGCGCGCCCGCTTCTGTTGTACTGTGGTCGTGGTTCTGTTCGCTTCCGCCCCCACGCCGGGCGCGGAAGTACCCACGGAACTGTGGCAGGTCGTGCCGGACGACGGCGGTCAGGCGTGGGGCGGGCGCGCCGCGGCCGGCGCAAAAGGGCGCGCCGTCGTACTCGTTCCCGGCCTCACGCTTCACCCGCTGCGCCCTGCGCGCGCGACCGTAGCGACCCGCCGGCCGTGGCAGGAGCCGACGAGCGCGCTCGTGAAGGCACTCGCGCCCGAGGGCGACGTGTTCGCCTTCGGCTACGCCCAGACCGCGAGCGTGGACGACATCGCCACCGGGCCGGGCCTGCGCGACGCGGTGGCCCGGTTGCGCAAGGCCGGCTACAAGGAAATCGTGCTCGTCGGGCACTCGGCCGGGGGCGTGATCGCCCGTCTGTTCGCGGAGCAGAACGCGGGCGCGACGAAGGTGGTCGCGGTGGCCGCGCCGTTCGCCGGTGCTGAGGCCGCCGCGCTCAACGTCGGGTACGGAAAGCTGCAAGCGCCGTTCGTTCGCTCCCTCGCGCCGGACGCGCGCCGGGTCGCGCCGCCGGCCGCGACCGAAGTGTCACTCGTGTGCGTCGTGTGCCGGTTGAAGCTGCTCGCCTCGGACGGCGTCGTCGCCGCACGGAGCCAGTGGCCCGACGACCTCCAGCGCGCCGGCGCGCCCGCGGTCCTCGCCCCAGTCAATCACTTCGACGTAATGGACCACGCCCCGACCGCGAAAGTGATTGCCGAGCTGACGCGGGAAAAACTCGCGCGCTGGGACCGCGCGGAAACCGAACGCGCGCGCAAAGTGCTGTTCGAGAAGTGACGTGGCCCCGGCGCTCATGGTGCGGAACTCGGGAGCGAACCGCCGGGACCACGCCGCACCATTGTACGCGCCCCGACACTTGGAGTACCAACGTGGCGAACTGGCTGTTCAAAGAAGAACCCGAAACGTACAGCTTCGCGGACCTCGTGCGCGATGGTTCAACGACATGGAGCGGGGTCGCGAACCCGCAAGCGCAGAAGCACCTGCGCGCAATCAAGAAGGGCGACCGCGTGTTCTTCTACGCCACCGGCACGGTAAAGGCTGTCGTGGGCTTGATGTATGTAACTGCTGACCCCACGCCCGACCCGGCCGACGCGACGGGCAAGCGCGTGGTCGTAACGGTCGCGCCAATCGCGCCGCTGGCGACGCCCGTAACGCTGGCCGCGATCAAAACGGATAAGGCGTTTGCCGCGTGGGAACTGGTGAAGCAGGCGCGCCTGTCCGTGATGCCCGTGCCGGACGCGCTTTGGGCGAAGGTCGAAAAAATGGGCGCGTGATTTTCCAGTGATTCGCGCTCCTCGCGCGGCGATACGCCCTACCTTCGCGCACTTCCCGGAGCCCCCAAAGGGGCTTCCTTTTTTTCCGTCAGTCCGCTATCAAACACGCTCACGGCGCAGTGTACACGTTACCACGCGCCGCGCCGGAGCGCCAGCCATGTCCGACGAACTCGCCACCCGCCTTCCGCCCCACAACCGCGACGCTGAGCGCGGCGTCATCGGCGGCGTTTTGCGCGACCCGGACACGCTCCCGGACGTGCAGCAGCTCCTGCGCACGGAGAACTTCTACTTCGACGCGCACCAAAAAATCTATCAGGCGCTGTGCGACCTGAGCAACGAGGCCCAGCCGCTCGACATCGTGCTGTTGCACGAGCGCCTGCGCCGGAACAAGCAGATCGAAGACGTGGGCGGGGCGAGCTACCTCGCCGAACTGTTCGACGCGGTACCGACCGGGGCGAACGCCGAGTACCACGCGCGGCTCGTGCGCGACGCGGCCATGATCCGCGGGCTGATCCACGCCAGCACCGAGATCCAGCGCGACGCCTACGACCGGACGCAATCGGCCGACGAACTGGTGGCGCAGGCCGAGCGCAAGATCATGGACATCGCCAAATCGAGCATGGTGGGCGAGACCATCTCGCTGAGCGACGTGATCATGGAGGCGAACGCGCGCATCGACTCGCGCGTGGGCAAAGAGAACCTCGCGATCAGCGGCCTGCCGAGCGGCTACGTCGATCTCGACAACATCACCGCGGGCTTGCACAACTCCGAGCTGGTCATCATGGCCGCGAGGCCCGGCATCGGCAAAACGGCGTTCGCGCTCAATGTGGTTCGGAACATCGTAACCGACGGCGTCGCGCACGGGAACGCGCCCGTCGTGCTGTTCTTCAGCCTCGAAATGGCGCGCATCGAACTGGCCGAGCGGTTGCTGTGCTGCCAGTCGCGCGTGGACAGCCATAAGGTGCGCAAGGGGCACCTGAACAAGGACGACATCGACAAGTTGATGGACGCCGGCGACGTCTTGCGTCAGGCGCGGTTGTATATCGACGACACGCCGAGCCGCACCATGATCCAGATCGGGGCGAGCGCGCGGCGGCTCCAGAAGAAGCACGAGCGCGAGGGCGGTCTCAAACTCGTGGTGATCGACTACCTCCAGCTCATCGAGCCGGAGAACCGCCGCGACCCGCGACAAGAGCAGGTGGCGCAGATCAGCCGGCGGCTCAAGTTCCTTGCACGCGAACTGAACATTCCGGTGATCGCGCTGGCGCAGGTGAACCGCGCCTCCGAAGACCGCCAAGATCACAAGCCGCGCCTCTCGGACCTGCGCGAAAGTGGGAGCATCGAGCAGGACGCGGACACCTGTATGATGCTGCACCGGCCGGGGAAGTTCGACGGCGCGCAGGCCGACAACATCCTCGAAATCATCATCGCCAAGCAGCGCAACGGCCCCACCGGGGAAATCACCCTGACGTGGATGAAGGAGTACAACCGCTACGAAAACTACATCGCCGACCTCGGCCCCGGCGAGGGCGTTTGACTTGCGGCGCGCACTGCGGTCGGTGATAATGCGTCCGTTGCTCACGACCACGAGGCACACGCATGCTCCGATACGCCGTCATATTCCTGATCGTCGCCATCATCGCCGCAGTGTTCGGGTTCGGCGGAATCGCGGCCGAGGCCGCGTGGATCGCTCGCATCCTGTTTTACGTCTTCCTAATCCTGCTCGTCGTCTCGCTCGTACTAGGCAAGAAGGTCTTCCCCAAATAACCCCGCACCGGAGCCAGCCTCATGCGCCCGTCGCGCCTCTTCCTTTGCGCGCTCGTCCTCACACTCGCACCGACCCTGCGCGCCGCTGAGCCGCCGAAGGACGGGAAGCCTAAATACCGGTTCCCGGAACTTATGGTGATCGTGTACGCCGACTTCCCGAACGAGCCGGAACACCAACTCGCGCTCGCGAAGTACACCGCGAGCAAGGGCTTCAACTGCGTCGAGGCCGAACTCGACAAGTTGGAGGTATGCCGCAAGGCCGGGCTGAAGGTACGGCTCGGCAGCATCGATTACAACAACCTGCTCAAGGCCGCGCCGAAGCTCAAGGACGATCCCGCGGTGTTCGGGTACTACGTCTCGGATCGCCGGCAGCGCGACGCCTACCCCGGCTTCGCGAAGGTCGCGCGTGCGTTCGAGGCCGCCGACCCGAACCACCCCACGCTCTTCATCAACCGCGCCGAGTACAACCAGTTCCCCGAGTTCGTTGACGTCGTCAAGCCGATGGTACTGGACTACTACCACTACCACTGGTGGCACAAGAACCACCCGGAGCGCTACTACCTGTATCTGAAGATGTTTCGCGACCTGAGCGTAAAGCACGACATCCCGCAGATGCGGTGCCTCGGCTCGAACAACCCGCCGGAGAAGCTGCGCCAATCGATGTACGTCCCACTCGCCTACGGCGTGCAGGCGTTCCACTTCTGGCCCCCGTGGTTCGTGCAGTGCAAGATGGACAAGGACCGTAACGCGGTGCTGGAAGACGGCAAGCCGGTGTTCGGCCTCAGCGACCAAGCGAAGACCGTGTCCGAAGTCGCATTCGAACTCAAAGCGCTCGGCCCGGTGCTGCTGAAGCTCAGGCACGAGGCCGTGTACCACACCGATAAGACGCTCCCCATCGGCGCGGAAAAAGCGCCCGCGGACCTGTGGTTCCAACCGGAGGGCGAGTCGCACCTCGTGGGCGTGTTCACCGACGACAAGAAGGCCCGCTACCTGCTGCCCGTGAACCACAGCGTCGAGAAGCCGAAGGAACTGGCGCTGCGGTTCAAGGAGAAGTTCGGGCTGGAACGGCTCGACCGCAAGACCGCGAAGTGGGTTCCGCTCGCGCTCGAGAAGTCCAACGCGGAGTGGGTGTTGAAGCTCACGCTCGCGCCCGGCGACGGCGAGCTGTTGCGCGTGAAGGAATAGAGTTTTCCCGCGCCGATTATTTTTTTGCCGGCTCGTGTCCGGTCTCCCGACCGGACTGCGTTCACCTGATTGGAGGCACGATCCAAGTCGCACCCAATCAGAGGAACTGCCATGTCTGCACGTCGTTTCGGCTTCGCTACTCTCGCCCGCGTGCTGTTCGTCGCGGCCCTGTTGCTCGGCCCGGCCGCGGGTTTCGCCAGCGCCCAACTCTTCGGAAAGAACGGCCTGTCGCTCCCCTCGGTCCCCGCACTGAAGCCGCCCAAGATCGAGATACCGACGCCGAAGCCGCCCAAGATCGAGGTGCCCTCGGTGAACCTGCCGAAGCCCCCGAAGATCAACGACCTGTCGCTGCCGCCGAAGATCAATGTGCCGAAGCCGACGCTCCCGAAACCGCCGAAGGTCGAGATTCCGACCGTGAAGCCGCCGACCGTGACGCTCCCCAAGCCGCCGGCGATCAATGTGCCTCCGGTGAACCTGCCGAAGCCGCCTTCTGTGAAAGTGCCGAAGCCCCCGTCGATCAATGTGCCTTCGGTGAACCTGCCGAAGCCGCCTAAGATCGACGTGCCGTCGATCAAGATTCCGCCGCTCATCGTGTTGCGGCCGCCGCAAGGGAGCACGTTGCCCGTAGAGCCGGACTACCCGCGCCCGCCTGTGAAGCCGCAGAACACCACGCCCAGCGGCCCGCCGCTCGGCCAACAGGTGGACGGGATCGTAACGCCACCGAAACCGCAGCCCCCGCTGCCGCAACCGCTGCCGCAACCGCCGATCATTGTGATCCCGCCGGTCCAGCCGCCGGTGAAGCCGCAGCCTCCCGTAGTGCCGCCGCAACCGCAACCGCCGGTGAACCCCCAGCCGATGCCGGAACCGGAACCGCAGCCCCAACCAGACCCTGAACCGCAGGCGATGCCCGCGACCGAAGGAAACGCCCTGCGTGTGAAGGAGCGCGTACTCGATGCCGCCGCCGCGAACGCCGGGATCGAATTGGGCGACATCCTGATCATGGTCGGGGAGACACGCGTGAAGACCGAGGCAGACCTGACCGCGGCGCTGTCAGCGGCCAAGGGCAAAGTGGTCGTGACCTACTTCAACCCGCGCGACAACAAGGTCGAGACGCGCGAACTGACCCCGGACGCCGGGTCCATCGGAGTGAAGGTCGAGCCGGTCACGGTCGATCTGCAAGAAGACGAGGCCAAGCCGCAACCCGAACCGGAGCCGACCGGCCCGACCGCGGTGCAGCTGACTGAAGTGACCGCCCGGAGCTCCGCGGCGCGGGCCGGCATCCAAGTGGGCGATGTGATCGTCGCGGTGGGCGGGAAGCGGATCAGCACGCCCGCCGAACTGACCGCCGCTCTGAAGGCCGCAGGCGACGAGGCCGAGGTAATGTACGTGAACCCCGAAGACGGTAAGTTCGAGACGAAGAAGCTCAAAGTGACCGAAGGCAGCATCGGCGTGAAGGGCAAGGCCGTAGCCGTGTCCGAGAAGTGAGCGAGTGTGTTATGTGGCCGGGTGCGCTCCGCAGTTGCGTGGCACGCCCGGCCACTTTCGTTTCATCCCTAGCTCATCGGAGCGGCACAGCGAGGAAGCGACCGCGGCCCTCACTTCCCGAGTACGGCGGGCGCGGAGTGCTGTTGGTGGGCCGCTTCGTGGCCCGCGTACTGGCCGAAGTCGTTAAAGAACAGCCGCTTCGCGAGCCGGTAGAAGTAGTTCTTCTCCGGCACTTCTGCCACCGGGTTGTACTGGCTCGTGCGCACCTGCATCGCGCCCAGTTCCGCAAGCGCGGTCTGGCGCGCGGTCGCGTCCTTCGCCCCGTGCGCCTCCACCAGTTTCTTCAGCAGGTCCGGGCGCTCCAGCACGATGCAGCCGCGCGTCGTCTCGGCCGCGAGCTTGCGGAAGTCCGCGAGGAACGCCGACTTCAAGAACTTGTCTTTTAGTGGGCGCGCGTCTGTTGTGCTGCGGATCGATTCCTTCGAGAACTGCACGATGGGGCACGGCTCGATGTCGCCCCACGGGTTAATGTGGTGGCTGATGCCGGTCGCGGCCGGGCACAGGGCACGCCCTTCCCCGTCGTGGTAAGCGTCGATGATGACTATGGGTTTCTTCGCGCGCATGTTCACGACGAACTGCCGCGCGCGCAGGGCTTGTTCCGGGGTCAAACACAGGTCCGGGTTCGGGTTCGGGCCCATCGGCCGGTACACGTGGAACCACGTGTACAGAACGCCGAGTCCGATCAGCCGGTCGATCCACTCTTCCTTCAGCAGGTCGTCGATGTTGGTGCGCGCGAGGCTGGTGCAGACGCCCGCGAACACGCCGGCATCGAGCACGTTGTGAAGCCCCTGCATGGTCTTGTTCAGAACGCCGCCGCGCCCGCGCCGCTCGTCCGACACGATCTCCGTTCCCTCGACCGAGATGAGCGGCGTGATGTTGCCGAGCTTCCACATGCGCTTCGCGCGCTCGGGCGTAATGAAGTGGCCGTTGGTGAAGATCTGGAAGTAGCAGTCCGGGTGTTCGGCCAGCATGTCGAGCAAGTGCGGATGCATGAACGGCTCGCCGCCGACGATGCCGAAGAACACGTTCCCCATCGCCTTCGCTTCGCGCACGAGCTGGTGGAACGCTTCCGGCTTGATGGTCTCCTGCTTCATGCTCACGTCGACCCAGCAGCCTTGACACCGCAGGTTGCAGGTGTTGATGATGCTAACGTACAGGAACGGCGGGAACACCTGCCCGCGCTTGAGCCGGAGCTTGTGCCGGTGAACGGACAGCGCGCCCTTGAACCCCATGTTGTACGCGAGCTTCCAGAGTAGCCGCTTGTCGGTTTCGAGCAGCACGCGCTTGGCGAGCTTGAGCGTGGCGAGCAGAGTCACGGTGTGCCCCGGCGGGTGAACGCGGCGATACCTTCGAGTGTACCGCCGCGCGGCCCGCGGGAGCAGAGCGAAACCGCTCACGGCGCGAACGGTTCGCCCAAGAGCGCCTTCCATTTCGGCTTCTGCTCGTCGGTCAGCAGCGCCTCGAACTTCTCGCGCACGTCCTTCCACGCTGGCTCTTTCGCGGGGAAGTTGGCTCGGCGGAGGGCGACGGCGTCCTCTTGCTGCTTCGGCGTCAGCACCAGCACCGTCGTCACCGTCGGGTCGAAATCGGTCGGCCCGCCGACGAACCCCGCGACCGCACCGACGACCGCCGGGCCGTGGAGTTGGAGCCGAATCTCGGTCAGCCGCTTCAACTGCGCCGGCATAAGTACGGTCTGAACCTGAAGCAGTTCGACGCGCCGACGCTCGATGTACACCTCCTCGTTCGTCACGACGCGGAACGCCGCTTTCGGGTTCGGGACGCGCGCTAGATACTTCTCCTTGTCGTCCTTCATCACCGCCGCGACCACCTTGTCGAGGTTGCCGACCTGTTGGACCTGCTTGGCCGTCAGTTTCAACTCCTTCTGCACGTTCTTCGACCTCAGCAGAGAAACCGGCCCCTCGAACGGGTCGGTCATCTTGCCCTTGTCGTCCTTCGGCTTGCTCTTGTACTTCGGCTGCGCGCCGCCGGTGGGGGCGAACAGTGTCAGCGCGAACAGGGTGAATAGTGCGAGAGCAACGCGCCACATCGGTCGTACCTCGTGTCTAGAGGAAGGGACTGCGAACCTGTACGCACACCCTGCCCACGGATTTTCGAGAATCGCGACATTTCCGACTGTGCCGGTCGCGCGCCCGCGCGGCGTGCCGAATGCGCGACGGGCACGCGCCCCGGCCGCCGGGCGCGGTAACACTTGACGCGCCCCGTCGTAGGCGGGAATCTCGCGACCGTACCAATCGGCGCGCTCCTCGAAGCGACTGTAACGTCGGTCAGCCTGCGCGAAGTCGCGCTCACCGTAAACGGCACGGAACTGACGGTGCGCCCGCCCGCCGGACTGCCAACGTTTCGGCCGGGTGCGGCACTCGTCGTTCGCGTACCCTCGGGAACGCAGATCGCGCCCACACTGGAATTATTCGCGCCGGCCCCGCAAAGCGCACAACTTGCGCCGCCACCGACCGCCGCAACGGTGCGCGTTGCGCATGCCATGCCCCCGGCCACAACAGAGGGCGCGCCGGTCGCTGGCACGAGCGCGCCCGAACGCGCAGCGACCGCGCCGGCGCAGTCGACCGGCGCGCCGGCCGCGGCCCCGCGCCTCGCCGTGGTGGACGTACTGGCGCCGGCTCCGGACGGGCCCGTCCTCGTCGCCATCGACGGTGCCGAGTACACCGCGCGCGCCGCGACCGCGGAGCCGCTCGCGTCCGGCGGGCGCTACGTCCTTCAAGTCGAACGCGGCGCGGCCGGCGTCGTACTGAAGTCGCCGCCGCCAAACGCGCCGGGCTTGGCGACCGAAGTCGCTACGGCGCTCCTACGTGTACCGGCCCCGGACCTCGGTTCGACGGTCACGCCTCTTCGCGCGGAACTCGCGGCGCTCACACAGCCGCAGACGGCCGCGCCGGTGCGCGCCGCGGCCGTCGCCGTGCGCTATACGCTCGATTCCATAGTGCCCGGAGTAGCGCGCCCGCCCGACGCGACCGAACTGCAACGGTTGGTCGAAAACGGCGGGCGGCACTTTGAAGCCAAGCTCGCACGCCTCGTCGAAACGGCCGAAGCGTCCGACGCACCGGCCGCAGCGAAGCCGACCACCGACGCGCCTGAAGTACCGGACGCACCGACACCAGCCGCGGCAAAGGACGGCGCGACACAGGCGCGTGAACCGCACTCGCGCGCGAGTACCGAAGCCGTGCGCGCCGATGTCGGCTCGGACCTCAAGGGCGACTTGCTGCGCCTGTTGCAAGCGGTGAGCGAGCTCGGCGGCGCGGCCCGCGCGCCTGTGGCCGAGGCCGCGCTGCACGGAATCGAGTCGCAGCAGGCCGGGCAGGTGCTCGCGCAGGCCGCCGGCACGCCGTACTACCTGCAAGTGCCCTTCCCCGATGGCGGCGTATGGCGCACACTTAGCCTCGCCCTCGAACTACAATCTCGACCCGACCAGCCGGACGCCGAGCGCGCAGGCCGGTTCCGCGTGTTCATGCACGTCCCGCTGACCGAACTAGGCGAAACGTGGATCGAGGCCGGCCTCGCCGCCGACCAACTCCGCGCGACGATCTACCTCGACCGCGCGACATCCCGCGACCGCGTGCGCGCCGACATAGGCGATCTACGCGCCGAGCTCGAAGCCGAGGGCTACACCGAAGTGCTACTCGACGTGCGCGCCGCGAGCGACCTTCCCGCACGGCACCGGCGCGAGGCCGGCGCGCTTGCCGCCGGTCGCCCGGCCACCGTGTCGGTCCTCGATGTGAAGGTGTGACAATGGCCAACCCGCCGAAGAAGCGCGCCGTCGCGTTGCGCTACGACCCGACCCGCGACACGGCCCCGAAGGTAGTTGCGACGGGCACGGGGCGCACCGCCGAACAGATACTGGCGCTGGCCGCAAAAGGCGGCGTGCCGGTGCGCCGCGATGCCAACCTCGTCGGGGTGCTGAGCCGCCTGAAGCTCGATCAGGAGATTCCGCCCGAAGTGTACCGCGCCGTGGCCGCGATCCTTGCGTTCCTGAACAAGGTAAACCGCCCGCGCTGAGGGCCTTGTTCACTGTGACCCGCTCACGAAGGTCTCACCTCAACGAGCGACGGCGAAGCGCACCGGCCGCGCGACCCGCTGATGCGGGTCAATACGAACATCGCGCGTCACTCCTTTGCGCGCGGGCGGTCGCGGAGGAAGCCCCACTCTTCCCAGCGGCTCGACAGCCCCAATCGCGCGAGGTACTCGGCGTCGGGCTTCGCGCCATCCGGTGCGCGCAAGAGTGCGTCGGCCGCGTGTACCGCGGTTAGTGCTGAAATTGCGGTGCCCGGGCACGCGCCTGGCTCGTGGTGCCACGCCACGGCCTCGACGAGCGCGTCCGGCAAACCCCATAACCCGAGTAGATACGCCCCGACTTCGGCGTGTGTCGTCCCCAGCACACGCCGCTCAGCCGCCGCGGCGGTCAGGCCGTCGGCGCGCATCAGCATCATCACCTCCTTGTACGGCCCTGCCAGTTGGCTCGCGAGGGCCAACTTTCCAATGTCGTGGAACAGGCCCGCGAGCGCGGACTCGCGCGCGACCTGTTCGCCCGCGTTCAGGTCCGTGGCGATCAGGCCCGCGAGTTCGGCCACCTTCTGGCTATGGTCCCAGAGGGTCTCGATAGAGAACGGGCGCAGCGAGTTCGGGTTGTACCGCGAGAACAGGTCGGCCGCGAGGACGAGCGTCCGCGTCAGGTCCGCACCGAGCACGCGTACCGCTTGGCCGGGAGTGGTGGCCGGCTTGCGCAGTCCGACGAGCGCGGAGTTCGCCATTTGCAGCAACCGGGCCGCGATGCCGGGGTCTTGGGCCACCAACTCGCCCACCGCGGCGAGTGAGTACTCTGGCATCATCAGTTCGTCGGCGATGCGGGCATAGTGCGCGGAGAGCGTGGGGACGCTGGCGAGCCGCCCGACCACCGAGGCGAGCGCCGGATTGCCCAAGAGCGCGCGCAGGGCGAACCCGCGGTGGACCGCGGCGTACAGCTCGGCCGGCGCGCAAGTGCTGGGCAGTACGCGGTGGGCGAGGGCGACGAGGTGCACAAGTTCGCCCGGCCGCGCGATGTCGGCGAGTACGATGCGCGCGGTCGGCGGGTGCCGGCGGCGCACTTCGAGCAGCACTTCGGCGCAGCCGGTGCCGGCGAGTTGGGCTTCGGCGACGAGGGCGTCGTACTCGCCGCGCTCGAGGCGCAGGAGCGCGTCCGCGCCGCCGCGCGCCGCGGTCACCTCCCAGTCGCGCTGAACCGGGGCGAACGCGGCCCGGAACGCCCGGTGCGCACCCGCGTCGTCGGAAACGAACAGCACGCGCCCGCTCATGTGACGCCCCCCGCGACGGGCGCGCCCTTCGCCGGGCGGAACAGCCGCTCGACCGTCTTCACCAGTTCGCCGGGCGTGAACGGCTTCGGCAGGAACACGGCCCGCGCCAGCCCTTCAAGCCGGCGCTGGTCGGGCACGTAGCCGGAGACGAAGACGATGGGCAAGTCCGGGCGCACGGCTCGCGCCCGCGCCGCCAACTCGCGCCCGTCGATGCCCGGCATCACGAGGTCGGTTACGAGCAGGTCGAAGTGTCGCTCCGGGGTCAGCAGCGCGAGCGCGGCCTCGCCCCCGTTCGCCTCGGTCACTACGCAACCCTGCGTTTCGAGGGTCAAACGGACCATCTTTCGGAGCCGCTCCTCGTCCTCCACGAGCAGCACGGTGCGCCGGAACGAGAACCCGGTGCGCCCCGAAAGGCCCAGCCCAGAGATTTCCGCCGACGAGCGCGCCGCGCCGTCGCACCACGGGAACCGCACGTCGAACGTGGTTCCGACCGCCAACTCGGATTCGACCTCGATTGCCCCGCCGGACTGTTGCACGATCCCGTACACGGTCGCCAGCCCGAGGCCGGTGCCCTTCCCGATGTCCTTCGTGGTGAAGAACGGCTCGAACAGGTGGCGCTTCACTTCGGCGGTCATACCGGTGCCAGTGTCGCGCACGACGAGGCGCGCGAACCGGCCCGCGCCAGCCAGCTCGCCGGTGCCGATGGTCAGCGTACCGCCGTCGGGCATCGCGTCCTTCGCGTTCACCGCGAGGTTCATCACCACCTGTTCGATCTGCCCGCGATCGGCGCGGACGCGCACCGGGTTCGGTGCCAGTTCCGTGCGCACCGTCACGCGCTCGCCGATGAGCCGCCGGAGCAGGCTCGAGAGGCCGCTCACGATCTCGTTCAGGTCGATTACCTCGGGGCGCGTCGGCTGTTTGCGGCTGAACGTGAGCAACTGGCGGGTAAGCGCCGCGGCGCGCGTGGCCGCGTCGTTGATGTCTTCGATCAGTTGCGGCTGTTCGGGGTCGCCCGGCGGCAGGTGCTGAAGGAGGTGCGTGTTACCCGTGATGATCGTGAGCAGGTTGTTGAAGTCATGGGCGATGCCGCCCGCGAGCCGGCCGATGGCCTCCATCTTTTGTGCCTGCCGGAACTGCGCCTCAAGGCGCTTGTGCTCGGTCACGTCTTGGTACACGCCGAGGACGCCGATCAGCGCGCCGGCCCCGTCGCGGAGGGGCACGCGGCTGACGAGGAGTTGCGAGGCTTTGCCGTCCGCACCGGGGCGCACCTCGTCGGTATTCAGCAGCGGCTCGCCGGATTCCATCACGCTCCGGTCACATGCCCGCGCGTACTCGGCCGCGTCGGGTGTCAGGAAGTCGTCGTCGGTACGACCGACTACTTCCCCGGCAACGTCTCGGCCGTAGTCGCGAGCGACGCGGTCGTTGCACTCCAAATAGATCGAGGCCCGGTCCTTCCAGAACACGCCGCACGGGATGTTGGCGAGCACGTCGCGGAGCCGTCCCTCACTCGCGCGCAGCGCGGTCTCGGCGCGGCGCCGGTCGGTGAGGTCGGTGGCGACTACGAGTCGCGCGGGGCGACCGCCGTACTCGAACCGCGCGGTCACCACCTCCAGCGGTAGCACCGCCCCGGCCTTCGTGCGGTGCTCCCATACCAGAACGTCGTCCGGGAAGAGCGCGTCCGCATTCAGCCCGCCGATCAGGGCGTCGGCGCACGGGCGCGCGAGCACGTCTCGAACCGTCAGGCTTAACAGTTCATCACTCGTGTAGCCGTACCGGGCGTGAACCGCGCCGTTGGTGGCGAGGAACCGCAGGCTCGCTTCGTCGAACGCCCAGAGCGGCGCGGGGTGTATGTCGAACAACAAGCGGTACGGGACTTCGGGCGCGGGCGGTTCGCTCACAACCGGGGCCGGCGGGGGCGACGGCACCGGTGCGAGCGGTGGCCCGGTGCGCCGCGTCGCGGCGCGGGCGAACGCGGCACCCGCCAGCGCAGCGGCTACGATACCCGCGGTCCAGTAAAGCCAATCGGCCATTGTCCACACGTCGGGAGGTGGGCGCGCCCGGTGCGCCCGGCACCGGAACTCTAGCTCACACCGGTTCGCAGGCGCGATGACGGCCTCTCCCGTTGCTTATCGTGAGGGGCGTCGTTCTTTTGCCCCGCGGCCCCCCGTCCCCGTCCGCGCACTACAGTTGCAGACCACGGCCCCGCGCGGAGCGTCGCATGTCTGTCGTCCTTGCCCCCCACGATCCGCTCTCCGAAACCGATTTCGAGCTCTCGGACGGAGGTGGGGAAGCGCGCGGTCTTTCGCGCCTCATTGAGCAATGGGTCGTGCTGCCGGAGGAGTGGGACGAGTTGCCGCGCGAGCTGAAGGACGCGGTAGCCCGACCCGACCCGCACACCGATCTGCTCGACCGCCTCGTGCAATGTCACCTGCTGACGAAGTTCCAAGCCGACAAGGTGCGCGAGGGCGGGGCCGGGGAACTCGTTCTCGGTCACTATCGGCTCCTCGACCTGCTCGGGCGCGGCGGCATGGGCACCGTATACCGGGCCGAACACCTGCACTTGCGTCGCCAAGTCGCGGTAAAGGTCATGGCCCGCGCCGGCGAGCCGAACCCGCGGCTGCTGCACCGCTTCTACGGCGAAGCCCGCGCCGTTGCGAAGCTCCAGCACCCGAACATTGTCTCGTGCCTCGACGCCGGGCGCTACGCCCCGCCGGGCGCGTCACCGCGCGACTACTACGTGATGGAACTGATCGGCGGGGCCGACCTACACGCCGCGGTGAACGCCACCGGCCCATTGCCCCCGAACCGCGTGTGCGACCTGTTCCGGCAGATCGCCGAAGCACTCGCCGAGGCCCATCGGTTCGGCCTCGTCCACCGCGACATCAAGCCGAGCAACATCCTCATCACCCCGGACTGGCAGGCGAAGCTCCTCGACTTCGGCTTGGCCCTGCGCCCGCAGAATCGGATGACCGAACCGGGCCTCCTGCTCGGCACCATCGGATATATGGCCCCTGAGCAAGCACAGGCCTCGCACGAGGTTGACGCGCGCGCCGACCTGTTCAGCCTCGGGGCCACGATGTACTGGGCCCTGACCGGGCGCGAGCCGTTCCCCGAGACCGGGAACGTGCTGCGCGACCTGACCGCGCGCCTCACGGCCCCGCCGCTGGACGTACGCAAGGCACGCCCGGAGCTGCCGGACGAACTCGGCGCGCTCGTGGGGCAACTCACGGATCGGGACCGTGACCGGCGGTACCAGTCGGCCCGCGCCGTCGCCGCGACACTCGCCGGGTACGCGCGTTGGGCGTCTGTGCGCGAGAGCGCCGAGCGCCCCGCTGTGCCGCGGGTGCTCGTGGTCGAGGACGACCCGCGGCTCCGCCGACTGATGGTGAGCCTGCTGCGCGATTGCACGTGCACCGAGGCCGGCGACGGGAAAGCGGCGTGGGCGCTGTTAGAGAAACAGCCGTTTGACCTGCTCGTACTCGACGTGAACCTCCCGGAGATGAGTGGGCCGGAGTTGCTCGCGCGCGTCCGCGCCGACGAGAAGCTGCGCGAGCGCACGCGCACCCTAATGGTGTCCGGTGACCTTCCGTCCGAGTCGCTCGGCGGCTACCTGATGACCGGGGCCGACGACTACTTGGAAAAGCCGTTTCTCCCGCCCGCGTTCCAAGCCCGCGCACGCGGGCTGCTCGGGCGACGAGTGGCCCCGACACCGGTGCCGGTGGCCGCGCCCGCGCCGTCGCGCGCCGCCCCCATCACGAAGATCGCGCCCGGGGAACCACTGGCGTTCGGCGTTACACGGCTCCTCGAAGAACTGGGCCTTGTCCTGCGCGGGTACCACGACCGCTGCGGGCGCTACGTGCGGGCCCTCGCGGCGGCGACCCCGGACGAGGGCGAGTACGCCCGCTTGCGCAACCCGGAGTTCGTCGAACTGCTCGTGCGCGCCGCGCCGCTCCACGACGCCGGTGTGCTGCTCTTGCCCAGCTCGATCTTGATGAAGCCGACCGCACTCGAACCGGAAGAACAGGCCATTGCCCAGCAGCACACGGTGATGGGCGCGCAGGTGCTGGCCGACACCGCGGGGCGGTGGCCGGTGGCGGTGCCCGAACTGAACTTAGCGTGCGAAGTGGCCCGCGCGCACCACGAGCGCTGGGACGGCTGCGGCTACCCGGACTGTTTGCGCGGCGCGCAGATTCCGCTCTCCGCGCGCGTCGTAGCAATCATCGCCGTGTACGAGGCGCTGCGCACCAAGCGACCACACCGCCCGGCACTCACCCATGCACAGGTCGTGCGGTTGCTCACCAACGACTCGCCGGGCGAGTTCGACCCGGTACTCATGAAGGGTTTCGCCACCGCCGCGCGCCACTTCGACGAGGTGTTCCAATCCGGCAAGGGGTGACCCGCTACCCCGCGAGCGTGGGCGCGTCGACGCCGGGCCCGCCGCATTCGGTCGCCGGCGCGTTGGCGCACGGTTGCGCCTGCGGCTTCGCCAGCGGGTGTTTCAAAAGCGCCTTCAGCGCCACCTCGCGCGCCGCCGGGAAGTACGTGACCCCCGCGGCGCGCAGCGCGCCCGCCTCCTCATAACTCAGCCCGCGGTCGATCACCACGACTGGCTGGCGCTTCCCCGCGGCCGCAATCGCGCTCATCAGGCGACGCCGCGCGGCCCCGCGCCCGGCGAACGGCCCGACCTCGACCAGCACGCCCTCGTATACGCCCGGCGCGGGTAGGCCCACCAACCGCGGTTCGTGGACTAGTAGTACCCCGAGCGGCACCGCGTGCGTCGCCGCCGCGTCGTACCGCGCCTCGTTCGGGGTGAAGTACGCGACTGTTGTGACCGACATGGCAGTTCCTCCGCGAGCGCGTCGCGCGCCCGACAAGAGTAGAACGCTCTGCGGGGCGCTTTTTACGGCCCACACTTCGGGTTGACACGGCGTGCGCCGCGCGCGCACCATGTGGCCCTTCGCACGGACGCACCCGATGATCATCACCCAGACGCCGCTGCGCGTGAGCTTTCTCGGCGGCGGCACGGACTACCCCGAACACTTCGAGCACCACGGCGGCGCGGTGCTCGGTTCCGCCGTCGCGCCCGCATGTTACTTCACCGTCGCGCCGTTCGCGAGCCGCCTGTTCGACTACCGCCTGCGCGTCGCCTATCGCAACGTCGAGTGCGTACGCGACGTGGGCGACCTCGAACACCGGCCGTTCCGTGAGTGCCTCAAGTGGGCCGGGCTGACGCGCGACGCCGAGATCACGTTGACGGCGGAGCTGCCGGCAATGACCGGCCTCGGCTCGTCGTCGGCGTTTACGGTCGGGCTGTTGGGCGCGATCCGCGCGCACCAGCAGCGCCCGGTCTCGCCGCTGGAACTGGCCTATCGCGCCGTCGAGTTCGAGCGCGATGTGCTCGGCGAGAGCGTCGGTTGCCAAGACCAAACTTTCGCCGCGGTCGGCGGGTTCAATCTGATCGAGTTCCGCGCGCGCGACGACTTCCGCGTGACCCCGCTCGCGCTCGCCCCAGAGCGACTGCGCGAACTGGAAGCGCACCTCCTCGTCTTCTACACCGGCATCCGCCGCCGGGCCGACGCGCTGGCGCGCGCCCAAACGCGCCGCGCCGCGCAGAACGCGCCGCGCCTGAACCGCATGCGCGCCCTCGTGGACGACGGCCACCGCGTACTGACCGGCCCCGGCTCGCTGCTGCCGTTCGGTGAATTGCTGCACGAATCGTGGCAGTTGAAGCGCGCGCTCGACCGTCGCGTCAGCAGCCCGACGATCGACGAGTGGTATCAGACGGGTATCGACACCGGCGCGGTCGGCGGGAAGCTCCTCGGCGCGGGTGCCGGCGGCTTCCTGCTGTTCTTCGCGCCGCCGGAAGCGCACGCCGCGATCCGCGCGCGCCTCGCGGACCTCGTCGAAGTGCGCCTCCCCCTCGACGCCCCCGGCTCGCGCGTCGTCTTCGACAACAGCCACGCATGGCGAGCGGGGGGCGCGAGCCCCATGATGGAGAACACGAAGCGAGAACATGGGGCCGACGCCCCCCGCTCGCCACAGATGCAGGAGGTCGCGTGACGCTCGATCTTCCTGTAATCGTGCTGTGCGGCGGGTTGGGCACGCGCTTGCGCCCCGCGGTCGCCGACCGCCCGAAGGCGCTCGCCCCGGTCGGCGCGGTGCCGTTCCTCGAACTGCAACTGCGCGCACTTCGCGCCCGTGGCGCGCGGCACTTCGTGCTGTGCATCGGCCACATGGGCGATCAGATCGAAGCCGCATTCGGCGACGGCCGCGCGCTCGGTGCGCGCATCGACTACTCGCACGACGGCCCCGCCCTGCTCGGCACCGGCGGCGCGCTGAAGCGCGCGGAACGCTTCTTCGCACCGGCCGCGCTCGTCGCAAACGGCGACACGGACATCGACGTTGATTTGCCGGGCCTCGTGCGCGTACACTCGGCGGCCCAAGCGCTCGCCACTCTGACCTTGGCGCGCGTGCCGGACGCGACCCGTTACGGCGCGGTGCAGCTCGAAGGGGAGCGCGTGACCGCGTTCCGCGAGAAGGGCTCGACCACCAGCGACTGGGTGAACGCCGGCGTTTACGTCATTACGCGCGACCTGTTGGGGCGCGTGCCCGCGGGCGAAGCGGTGTCTCTGGAACGCGACGTTTTCCCGGCGGCGGTCCGCGCCGGGTTGCCGCTGGCCGCGTTCGTGCAGGCCGCGACCTTCACCGACATCGGCACGCCGGACGCGCTCCGCGCGTTCGCCGCACACCGGGAAGCGGGCCATGCCGCGTGAGGCTGTGTTCTTCGACCGCGACGGCACGCTGATCGAGGAGGCCCACTACCTCGCCGACCCGGACTGCGTGCGGCTTATTCCCGGCGCGGCCGACGCCGTGCGAGCGCTGAACGCGGCCGGCGCGCTGGTGATCGTGGTGACGAATCAGTCCGGCGTCGCACGCGGGTACTTTCCCGAATCGCGCGTCGACGAGGTTCACGAACGGCTCTCGCGGTTGTTGGCGGAGTTCGGCGCGAAGGTGGATGCGTACTACTACTGCCCGCACCACGAGACTACCGGATCGTGCGACTGTCGCAAGCCGAAGCCGGGGATGCTGCTGACCGCGGCGCGCGACTTCGACATCGACCTCGCGCGGTCGTGGATGATCGGCGACAAGGCGTGCGACGCGGGGGCGGGTGTCGCCGCGGGATGCCGCACGCTGCTGGTGCGCACCGGCCACGGCGCGACGCTGCCGGGCGCGGTGGCCGACGTGGGGGAAGCGGTGTCGGTCGTGCTGCGCGCGCGATCCTGAACCTGATCGGGGGCAAGGATGCCGACCAACGTGCTCGTCACCGGCGGGGCCGGGTACATCGGGTCCGTACTTGTGCCGCACCTGCTGCGCGCCGGCTACGCCGTCCACGTGCTCGACAACTTCCGCTTCGACCAAACGAGCCTGACCGACTGTTGTCTCGACGCCAACTTCCGCGTCACGCGCGGCGACTGCCGCGAAGAACACACGCTGATGCGCGCCCTGCGTGACGCCGACGTGATCATCCCCCTCGCGGCCGTTGTCGGCGCGCCGGCCTGCGACCGCGACCCGACCGCCTCCGTCACCACGAACTTCGACGCCATCAAGCTGCTGCTCTCGCTGCGCTCGAGCGCGCAGCGCGTCATCTTCCCGAACACGAACAGCGGCTACGGCATCGGCGCGAAGGAAGCGTTCTGCACGGAGGACAGCCCACTGCGGCCCATCAGCTTATACGGGCGGACGAAGGTAGAAGCCGAGCGCGCCGTGCTAGACGCCGGCAACGCGGTCACGTTCCGCCTCGCCACCGTCTTCGGCCTCTCCCCGCGGATGCGGCTCGACCTGCTCGTGAACGACTTTGTGTACCGCGCCGTCACCGATCGCGCGCTCGTCGTCTTCGAGGGCCACGCTAAGCGGAACTTCGTTCACGTGCGCGACGTGGCTCGCGCGTTCCTGCACGCGCTCGAACAGTTCGAGACGATGCAGGGCCGCGCGTACAACGTCGGGCTCAGCGACGCCAACCTCTCGAAGCTCGAACTGTGTGCGGCGATCAAACGGCACCTGCCGGGATTCGCGTACGTCGAAGCCCCGGTGGGCGAAGACCCGGACAAGCGCGACTACGTCGTCTCGAACGCGCGCATCGAGGCCACCGGCTTCCGGCCCCAAGTGTCGCTGAACGACGGCATTCGTGAACTGATCAAAGGCATCGCCATCCTGCGAAACAACAAGTTTAGCAACGCGTAGCGCCCGAAACCGCTCGCGGCTTCGCACGTGGAGTTCGATGGCATGGCAGCCAAGTTCCTGATCGTAAACAACGGCATGACGGAGGCCCGCGGGCACTTCGTCGAGACGGGCGTGGCGGTCGCGCGCGCGGCAAGCGTGCGGGGGCTTGAGGTCGCAATGGGCGCGCACGCCCACTGCACCGGCGACGGCGTGCCCAACGACGTGCCGCTGCTGCCGGTGTTCCGCGTCGACCACTGGGGCCACGTCGTCGCGCGGCCGCGCGGCGCGAAGGCCCGGCTGGCGAAGGTCGCACGCGCGCTCATGCCGGCGCGCCTGTTCGATTGGGTGCGCGCGAAGTCGCGCGCCCGCCGCGGGCTTCCCACCAAGCCGTGGGCCGAGGGCGGCTCCGCGATGCCGACCGCACCGCGGGCTACCGACCCCGACGAACAACTGCGCCAAGCGCTCGGCGCGATCCCACCCGACCACAGCGAGTACGAACACTACCGGCTGTTCGCGGCCGACCTCGACCACTTCCTGAGTGCGTGCGGCGCGGGGCCGGGCGATCACGTCTACTTCCCAACTGCCTACGGGCGCGACGCGCTGGCCGCACTCGCGCTCGCCGCCCGCACCGGCGCGAACGGCCCGACGTTCCACCTCGAATACCGGCACGCGCTCCTTACGCCTGCAGAGCTAGCACGCGAAACGGACCCGTTCCGCGCGTTCCACACGCGCACGCACCGCGCGTATTTCGAGGCGTGCCGCGCGCTCGCGCCGTCGCCGCGCGTGCGGTTCTACACCGACACGCCCGAACTCGCGGCCGACTACGCCGCGCTCGCCGGGTTCAACTTCGAGGTGCTGCCGATCCCGTTCCGTGCCGAACTGATCCCGCCCGCGCCGCCGCCCTCCGACCCGGTGCGCGTCCTGTTCCTCGGCGACCTGCGCGACGAGAAGGGCTTCACGAAGCTGCCGCCGCTCGTGCGCGCCCTCAGTACAGAGAGGTGTGTTCAGTTCGTGATTCCCGGCGCGTTGCACTCCCAAGAACAGAGCCAGCCGATGCAGGCCGCACTCGCGGACCTCGAAGCGCACCCGGCGGAACTGGTCGCGCGCCCGCACGCAAGCGGCTTCATTCCCGCGGAGGATTACTACCGCTTGCTGGCCGGTGCCGATGTTGTGCTATGCCCCTACGACGTCGGCGCGTACCGCGCGCGTAGCTCCGGCGTGTTCGCGGAAGCGCTCGCGGCCGGTAAGCCCACCGTCGTGCCTGCAGGAACGTGGATGGCCCGCGAGCAACCGCCGGGCGCGGGCGAAACCTACACCGACGCCAGCGAACTGCTGAGAGCGCTAGGGCGCGTGTGCCGAGACATCGCACGCTACCGCGCCACCGCCGATCGCGCCCGCGCCGGCTGGCGCGCGCGCCACTCGCCCGCGGCGCTCGTCGCACAGCTCGTGAGCGAAGCGCCATGCCACGATGCCACGCGGCTCCAATTCGCGGAGGTCGCCCGATGACCCAACCGCGCCTGTTCCTCGCCGACCCGTCGCTGATCGGCCACGCCGGGCACTGCTTCGACTACCTCGCGGCGCTCGCCCCCGCCGCGCGCGCCCGCGGCTTCGACCCGATCTACTTGGGCAACCGCACCGTGACGCCGGAGCTGCGCGCTGGGCACGGTGTATTTCCCGTGTTCACACACTGGTGCGACGCGCGCTACGGCACCACCGAGCGCACGCGCCGGCTGCACGAGAGCGACCTCGCGCGCGAACTGATCGACGTGTGCCGCCGCTTCGCGGTCACGGCCGACGACGTTTTCCTTATCAACACCTTGCGCCACTGGGCGCTTCGTGGCGTGATCGACTGGCTCGAATCGTGTACCGAGGACAGATGGCCGCGCGCGGCGCTCGTGCTACACTTCACCGCGTTCCCGAACCCGGCGACCTCGGATGGAACGGTCGAGTTCTACCGGCAGGCGTTCGCCCGCCTCGCGCGCAGTCCCGCGCGCGAGCGCGTGCGGTTGCTCGCCGACTCCGACGTGCTTGTCGACGAGTTCGCGGCGCTCGCGCCGGCGCTGCGATTCGACCTCGCGCCGATCCCGCACCTGCGCGAAGTGGAGGACGCGCCGGCGCGCGCGTTCCGCGTCGGGACTGTGGGCGAGGCCCGCGAAAACAAGGGATTCCACCTGCTCCCACGGCTCGTGCGCCGCGCCGCGGAGGCCGACTTGCGCGGCGTCGAGTTCCACATTCACAGCTTCGCCAGCGACCCGACCGCCGTGTTCCTGCGCCGCGCGCTCGCCGGCCTACGGCACCCTACGGTACGACTCTACCCGGACGAAATGACCGCGGCCGAGTACCAACGCTTCCTCGCGTCGCTCGACCTCGTCGTGCTGCCCTACACGCTCGACAACTACCACGCCCAAACGTCCGGCGTGTTTGCCGAGGCGATGGGAGCGGGCAAACTGGTCGTCGCGCCGCGCGGCAGTTGGATGGCGCGCCAACTCGACGAACACGGCGGCGGCGCGGCCTTCGCCCCCGGCGACGCGGAGGACTTCGCGCGCGTCACGCTCGACGTGATCGCGGATCGCGCGCGGCTGCAGGAAGGACGCGCGGCGCGGGCCGCACGCTGGCGCGAGTTCCACAACCCCGAACGGTTCCTCGAACTGGTGTGCGCGTGACCCGCGAGCGCGAAATCACGGTCGGCGTCCCGACCGGCTGCCTGACGGAGACACACCCGCGCGGGGTGATCCGGATGGCGCGCGCCGTTGCCGAGCGCCTCGCCGCGCGCCCCGGCCTGTGCGCGCTCGCGCTCGGCGAGCCGACGTTCGTCGCCGGCGAACTCGTGTGCGAGTGCCGCGACCTCGCGGAGTGGCTCGGCGAACACCCGCTCCGCCGTGCGGAGCGCTCCGCGGTCGAAACGCCGTTGCGCCGCGCGGTCGGCGTCGGCCGGCGCGTGCTCGGCGCGGTCGGACTGAAGCGCCCCGGCAAGCTCGCGTACCGGCTCGCGCGCACCGCCGTACGGATGGCGAAGCCCGCGCCGCCCCCGTCCGAACCCCAGCCGCCGGTGGACTTCGTTTCACCACGCGACCTCGACGCCGTACTCGCGTTCGAGTGCTACGACCCGATCTGGCAGTGGCCGCTCGAGAGCTACGGGTGCCGCACAATCGGTGTGTTCCACGACGCGATCCCGCTGCGCATCGACGAGGGGCGCGAGGCCCGGCCCGAAGAGTACCTCCGGGCCGCCGGACTGATGGCGCTCCGTGCCGGTGCGGTCTCGTGCGACTCCGAGAGCACGCGCGGCGACCTCGAAGCGTTCTTCCCGGCCGCGCGCGGCAAGACCCGCGTGATCCCGCTCGGCCACGACATCGAGCGCTTCCGCGACGCGACCCCGCGCCGCCCGCGGCGCGGCAAGCGCGTCGCCATGATCGGCGACATCGAGCCGCGCAAGAACCAAGCCGGTGTGCTGCGGGCCGCGAGGCACATCGCCGCGGCGCACCCCGGCGAGCGCGTTACGCTCGCGCTGATCGGCCGCCCGCGCACGCCGGACCCGCTCGCGTTCCTCACGCGCGAGGCCGGCGCGTTCGTGAGCATCGAGCGCACCGGCTATGTGGACGACGACTTGCTGCCCGCGCTGCTCGCGGCGTGCGACTGCTTTGTGTACCCGTCGCTGTGGGAAGGGTTCGGCATCCCGGTTCTCGAAGCGATGTCGGCCGGCGTCCCGGTGGTGTGTTCCGACACGTCGTCGCTGCCGGAAGTGGCCGGACCGCACGCCTACTACTGCGACCCTTACGAGCCTCGGTCGATCGCGCGCGCCGTGAACCACGCGCTGGGCCTCAGTACCGACGAGCGCGCGGCCCGATCGCGTGCGGCGCGTGCGTGGGCCGCGCAGTTCACATGGGACGCGACCGCCGAGCGCTATCACGACCTGCTGGCCGAAACCGCGGAGCGCGTCCGTCGCTCCGCCGCGTAAGGGGGACGAACCGTGTTGGGCACCATCGCACGTGGGCTGCGCACCGTCGCCCGCTTCGCCGCCGACCCGCTCGGCCGTCGCCAGATTACGCGGCAGGCTCACCTCACGCGCGTCGCCACCCACGACCGCGCCGTCTGGCTCCAACAGGTGCTGACCGAACACGCCGAAGCCACACACAAACTCGTGGTTGAACAGGCCGAGCGGACCCGCACCGCGGTCGCCGGGGGCGACGAGTGGAAGGTGCAGGAGCTTGAGACGCTGCTGCGGTTCCTGCGCAAGAAGGAGTACCTGAACGCGATCCTCACCGGCGAACTCGCGGTACCCGTGCTCCAAACGCGCCACCCCGTCGCGGCGGACTCCGTTGACACGATCCACCCGCGTGGGGCGAAGCAAGATAATTCCATCTGCCTGCGTTTCAACCAGCGCCTCTATCAACTGTTCAACCACAAACCTCAATTGAAGCTTCTCGACCTCGGCTGCGCCGGCGGCGGGCTGGTGCGCACGCTCATCGACGACGGCCACTTCGCAGTGGGACTCGAAGGCAGTGATTACCCGAAGCTCTACCAGTTCGGCGAGTGGGGCACGATTCCGAACCACCTGTTCACGTGCGACATCACCAAGCCGTATACACTCACGAATCAAGCGACGGGCGAGCCGATTCGGTTCGATTGCGTGACCGCGTGGGAAGTGATGGAACATATCCCCGAAGACCGGATCGCCCCGCTGATGGGGAACATCGACCGGCACCTCGCGCCCGGCGGGTGGGTTCTGTTCTCCATCGCCACGTTCCTTGACTACAGCCCGACGACGGGCGTAGCGTGGCACCGCACCGTGAAGCCGCGGGCCTGGTGGGAAGAGACCTTCGCCGAGCTCGGATTCCTTGTGTGTACCGATCACCCGTTCGGACCGTACGACTGGCTCCGCGGGTCCGGGAACGGCCGCTACGACTGGAAGCCGGAAGACGGCGTGGGGTTCCAGATCGCGCTGCGGCGCGCGAGCGAGGTGCGCGCGTGACGAACTTCGTGCTATGGTGTTTGAGCCGCGCGAACCTGCGTGTGATGCGCCTCTCCAGTTACCGCAAGGTGATGCGGCAGCTTCACCGGCCCGCACCGGCCCCGCGCGAACACGTACCCGATACGGAATCCGACGAGCGGTTCGCGCGCGAAGCGACGCAATGCGAGCCGGTTGAGATTCCGCGCGTGCCCGGTTCGTTCTTCATCAAGGTGAAGGTCGATTACCCCGGCGTGTTTCGCCCGAACCCGGCGGACTACGTGTACCAACCGGTCGCGGAACTGTTCGAGCGTCATAAGCCCGACATTGATCGCAACGTGAAACTGCTCGTGCCACACATGTATTGTGACGCGCTCGACGAACTGCCGACGGCGCGCGTGAACGACGTGGACCCGCACTGGGGCAACGGAATGTTCGAGCGCGACGACGCCCGCACCGCTTACGCGATAGCCGCGCGCCTGCGCCCGCGCCGCATCTTGGAGGTCGGCAGCGGCAACTCGACAAAGTTCTTTCGCATGGCGATCCGCGATCACAACATCAACTGCGAACTCGTGTGTGTCGACCCGCAACCGCGGGCCGAGATCGGCGCGGTCGCGGACCGAATCATCTACAAGCACGTGAAGGACGTAGACGCGCGCGAGTTCGCCGCGCTCCGCGACGGCGACATCCTGTTCTGGGACGGGAGTCACATCGCGTTCAACGGCACCGACACCACGCACCTGTATCTGTCGCTGCTCCCGCTCATCAAGCGAAACGTGTACGTTCACGTTCACGACATTCAATTACCGTTCGAGTACGAATCCGGGTACAGCGCGCACTACTACAACGAGCAATACCTTCTCGCGACGCTGTTACTCAACTCCTCCGAGTGGAAGCCGGTGCTGCCGGTTCACTGGTTGCACTCGCGCGGGCGACTGCGCCACGGCGGCGCGTCGTTGTGGATGGCCCGCCAACACCTGTGATGTGCAGGGACGTCATGATCTGCCGCGTGTGCGACGAAACCGATCTGGAGCCGGTACTCGACTTGGGCGAGCAACCGTGGTGCAACCACTTCCTCAAGCCCGAGGAGGCCGGCACCGAGCCGCGCTACCCGCTTCGACTCGTGTACTGCCGCGCGTGTGCGACCGCGCAACTCGATTTCACGGTCAAGAAGGAAGTGATGTTCGGCGACCACACCTATTTATCCGGTGTGACCAAGTCGCTGAGCGCACACTTCGCACGGGTCGCGCACGAGGTGGACTCGCGGATCGATTCTGCGTGCAAGAGTGTGCTGGACATCGGGTCGAACGACGGAACCCAACTCAAGCACTTTCAGGCGTTGGGATTTGACGTGCTCGGCGTCGAATCGAGTAAGACGACCGCGGCGCTGGCGAACGCGGCCGGCGTGCCCACGCTCAACGTGTTCTTCAACGGACAATCTGCACACGAGATCGGCCGGCGGTTCGACGTAATCAACGCTGCCGGCGTGTTTTTCCACTTGGAGGAACTACACTCCGTGACCGCGGCCGTGCGCGAGTGCCTCTCGCCGAGCGGCACGTTCGTGGTTCAGTTTCTCTACATGAAGAAGATCGTCGAGAACCTCGCCTTCGATCAAATCTATCACGAACACTTGCTGTATTACAACCTCCGCAACCTGAGTGCGCTCCTCGCGCGCCACGGGCTCGAGATTCACGATTGCTACCTCTCACCAATCCACGGCGGCTCGATGATCGCGTTCGCCTCGCACGCCGGCACGCACCAACCGTCGGCGCGGCTCCGCGGATACATCGCGGCGGAAAGTGCGAGCGGCTGCAACGAGCTCGCGCACTACCAGCGCTTCGCGGCGCGCGTGCGCGAGGTGAAGGAACGTGATGTCGCGTACCTCGATTCGTGGGCACGGCGCGGGCAGCGCGTGTTCGGCATGGGTGCGCCCGTGAAGGGCAACACCCTGCTCAACTACTTCGGCGTGGGGCGCGAGCGCGTGTCGTGCCTCGTGGAGAAGAACCGCTTACGCCGGGGGCTGGTATCACCCGGAATGCACATTCCGATCGTGATGGAGGACGAGTTACCCGCGCCGCCGGATGTGTACTACGTACTCGCGTGGAACTTCAAGAACGAGATTCTTGCCAACAATCAACATCTAGTTGATCGCGGCGTGCAGTTCTATTTCCCGGTTGACGCGGGGGCCGCGTGATGCGCATCCTCGTGACCGGCGGCACCGGGTTCCTCGGCACGGCCCTCGTGCGCCGGCTGCGCGCGGACGGCTGCACTGTTACCGTGCTGAGTTCGCGCAACGCCGATCTGACCGCACACCGACCGCTAGTGGAGTACAACGGCGAGCGCTTTGATGCGATTTACCATCTCGCGGCATGGACGCAGGCGGGCGACTTCTGCCTGCGGCACCCCGGCGAGCAGTGGATCAGGAACCAGCAGATCAATACCGCTGTTCTCGACTGGTGGCATCGGCACCAACCGCACGCGAAGCTCGTAGCGATGGGAACCAGTTGCTCCTACGCGCCCGAATTGCCTCTCGTAGAAGAGCAGTATCTCAGCGGCACACCGATTGACAGCCTCTACTCCTATGCCATGACGAAGCGCATGTTGCTCGTCGGGCTGCGCGCGCTCGCGTCACAGTTCGGGCTGCGCTACTTGTACCTAGTTCCGTCGACGCTGTACGGCCCCGGCTATCACACCGACGGCCGGCAGATGCACTTCATTTTCGACCTGATCCGCAAGCTGCTCGCGGCGCGGGTCGGCGGGCCGGCGGCAACCTTGTGGGGCGATGGCCACCAAAAGCGCGAACTCGTCTACGTTGACGACTTCGTTAACGCCGCTGTTCGGCTCGCCGCAGCCGTTGATAACGACATTGTGAACATCGGTTCCGGCGAAGAGCATTCGATCCGCGACTTCGCGCGCGCCATCTGCGAACTGATCGACTACGACCCGGCACGGATCGAGTACGACGCCTCGAAGTACGTTGGGGCGCGGTCGAAGGTTCTTGACGTGTCGAAACTCGCGCGCCTGCTACCGGACCGTGCCGGCACGTCACTGCAGGATGGGTTGCGAGCCACAATCGAATGGTTCAAGCTCGCGAAGCCGCAAGCGGCTTGACGGGCTACAATCGTCGGCATCCCTTGAGGGCGCGTCATGCCGAAGCCGTTCGCGATTTACCACGAGCACCCCGACTGGTTCCGCCCGCTGTTCGCAGAGCTGGAGCGGCGCGACATCCCGTTCGTGCGGCTCGACCCGCGGGCGCACTGCTACGACCCGCGCGAAAAGGAGTCGCCGTATTCTCTAGTCTTCAACCGCATGAGCCCTTCGGCGTACCTACGCGGCGGGGTGCAGGGGATGTTCTTCACGGTCGGGTTCATGGCCCACCTCGAGCGCCTCGGCGTGCCCGTCGTAAACGGGCTTAACGGGTTCTCCATCGAGATTTCCAAGGCGCGGCAGCTCACGCTGCTCGAAGCGCTAGGCCTGCCGTACCCGCGGGCGCGGGTCGTGAATCACGCCTCTAAGGTAGTCGAGGCGAGCGAGGGACTGCGGTTCCCAGTCGTCGTGAAGGCGAACATCGGCGGCAGCGGCGCGGGCATCGTGAAGTACGCCTCGCGCGACTCGCTGGCGACCACGGCCACGGCGAACGGCTTCGATTTCGGAGTCGATCACACAGCGCTCGTGCAGGAGTTCGTTCCGGCGCGCGGCGGGCACATCACCCGCGTCGAAACGCTCGGCGGCAAGTTCCTTTACGCGATCAAGGTCTACACGACGGGCGAATCGTTCAACCTGTGCCCTGCGGACATCTGCCAGCGCGCCGACGGCGTGGAACTGGTGCGCGGGGCGTGTGCCATCGACGCGCCGAAGACCGGGCTGAAGGTGCAAGGCTATACCCCGCCGCCGAAAGCGATCGCTGCGTGCGAGACGATCATGCAGACCGCGGGCATCGACGTGGGCGGCATCGAGTACATGATCGACGACCGCGACGGCGGCATCGTCTATTACGACATCAACGCGCTGTCCAACTTCGTCGCCGACGCTGTGAACGTGGTCGGGTTCGACCCGTTCGCTCGGTTGGTGGATTACTTGGTGATGAGAGCTGGCGAGCGGGTGGCGTAAGCCCCTGTTCGAGAGCTACACACTGAACAGGGGGCTTACGCCCCCCGCTCACCCAGAAAGACAAACATGCGATACGGATACTGGATGCCGGTGTTTGGCGGCTGGCTCCGCAATGTTGACGACGAGAACATGACTCCCACTTGGGAGTACTCCAAGAAGCTCGCCATTCGGAGCGAGCAGATTGGGTTCGATCTGTCGCTGGTTGCGGAGTTGAACCTCAATGACATCAAGGGCGAAGAGGCTCCGTCGCTCGATGCGTGGAGCACCGCGGCGGCGCTCATGGCGGTTACATCAAAGCTGGAACTGATGGTCGCGGTGCGGCCGACGTTCCACAACCCGGCGCTTCTGGCGAAGCAGGCCGCGAACATCGACCACATCGGCGGCGGCGGGCGGTTGTCGCTCAACGTCGTTTCGAGTTGGTGGAAGGACGAGGCCACCAAGTACGGCGTCCACTTCGAGCAGCACGACGACCGCTACGCCCGCACCGCGGAGTGGCTGTCCGTGGTCGACGGCGTGTGGAAGCAGGATCACTTCAGCTTCGAGGGCAAGTTCTACAAAGTGAACGACAACGTGCTTCAGCCGAAGCCGGCGAGCCGGCCGCGGCCGGTGATCTACGCGGGCGGCGAGTCCGAGGCCGCGAAGAACCTGATCGCGCGCACCTGCGATGCCTACGTGATGCACGGCGACCCGCCGGAGCGGATCGCGGAGAAGATCGCCGACATGCGCCGGCGGCGCGAGGGCTTCGGCCTGCCGCCGATGATCTACGGCGTCGCGGGGTACAGCATCGTGCGGAACACCGAGGCCGAAGCGAAGGCGGAACTGACCCGCATCACCGACGTGCAACAATCGAAGGCCGGCTACCACAACTATCAGCAATGGTTGGCCGGAACGCAACTCGAACAGCGGGTTTCTCTCGAAGATTACAGCGTCTCTAACCGCGGCCTGCGCAGCGGGCTAGTCGGCACGCCGCAACAGGTGCAGGACCGCGTGCGCGCGTTCGAGGCCGCCGGCGCGAACCTGCTCCTGCTGCAATGCAGCCCGCAGTTCGAGGAGATGGAGCGCTTCGCGGAGTGCGTGATTCAGAAGGGGCGCTGAGAGGAGGCAACGCTATGAATCAAGCCGAGTGGCTAATGTGCGACGATCCCGAAGCGATGTTCAGGCACCTGCACACGAGGGCCAGCGACCGGAAATTGCGGCTGTTCATGTGCGCGTGCTGTCGCCGCGCATGGGCGCTCGCGAACGACGCGCGGCTTGAAGAAATATTGCCCGTTATCGAGAGCTTTGCGGATCGGGCCGTGAAGGACCGCGAGCGCGGGCGCGCCCACCGCATCGGTGGCGAGGTGCTCCAAACCGCGAGTAACTCGGCGTCGTGCCTTGGCGCACAATTGTGGAACGCCGCACGTAAGAACCTAGATCGATCCGACTACGACTTCGGGAAGTCGGCCGCGGCCGCGTTCGGGTGGGCAGCCGGAAACGGGCGAGTGTTTTTTGATGCGAAAGAGGCCGAGAGTGCGTGCCAAGCGAGTCTGGTGCGCGACATCTTCGGGAACCCCTTCCGCCCGGTAGCGTTCGATCCCGCTTGGCGCACAGACACGGCGCTCACCCTCGCGCGGCAGATGTACGACACGCGCGAGTTTAGCGCGGCCCCGATCCTCGCGGACGCGCTACAAGACGCCGGGTGCGATTGCGACGAATTGCTCAACCATCTACGCGAAACGAGCGCCACGCACGTTCGCGGGTGCTGGGCGCTCGACCTCGTTCTGGGCAAGGAATAACCCTACTCGATCACGATCTCGCGGTAGGTGCCGGGCTTCGTCCAATCGACGACGCGCACGGTGCCGCGGTAACGGCCGCGGAGCCACGTGCGAATCTGGTCGTCGGACGACCCGTCGAAGCTGAGGAACCCCGGCGGCATGGTGCCGCTGTAGCCGTTCACGATGGGCACGTTCGCGCGCATCGCCACCCACATCGCGAACACCGTTCCGTAGGGGCCGACGTGGACGACGCCCTTCTGGTCCACGAAGAACGGCACTACGTAGCCGACGTCGGCCCCGCGCAGGTCGGCGGCGGTGCGCTCCACGTGCGGGTAGAAGTCGTCGCGGGCGAAGTGCTGCGGCTTCGTGCCCAGTTGCTCGTACACCAACACCGCCATCAGCGGCACGAACACGGCCGCGCGCAGCCACGCATAGCGAATCCGCTCGCCGAGCGCGTGCAGCCAGAGCAAGCCGCCAAGTAGCCCGAACAGGTACACGACGATATGGATGCGCCCGAGGACGCGAACCGCGTGCCCGCCGGGGAACATCCGGGCCACGCGCCACAACGAATCCTTCGTGTACGGTTCGCCGGTAATGGTGAGGGCGAACCACGCGCCCGCGGTGACGAGCGCGGCCATCGCTACCGGCCACGGGGCTGCGCGGCCGCGGCGCACCACCACGAGGTGCGCCGCGGCCGCCAGCATCAGCACGACGATCGCGAACCCCGAGAACAACTGGCTCAGGTACAGCGACGGTTCACAGTACGGCAAAAGCGTCTGTTCCCACTTCGACCCCGGAATCCCGGCCAGCCAGTGTGTGAGACGCGGCAGCGAACAGTCGCCGAAGGTGCGCGTCGCCCCGCGATTCACAATCGAGTACGGCGCGAACAGCGCCGCCATTAGCGCGCCCCACACCAGTACGCTCCGTACGATCGCGCCGAATCGCGCGCGCACGAAAGCGAGAAGCGCGCGCCCCGCGCCCGGGGTCAGCACGATGAGTGAGGGCACGAACACAACGAGCGCGACCACCAAGAACCAGCCGAGGTAAAACCCGGTGAGGCACTGAAGGAAAACGCTCGCCGCGGCCCGGTTCAGCGCGCGTAGGGTCGGTTCGGCAACGAGCGCGCAGGAGTACCACACCGCGAACAGCATCCAGAACTTGCAGATCATCTGCTGGTGCGGGAGTTGCGCGATAGCGGCGACCGAGTACGCCCAGAAGTACGCGCCCCCCATCACGAGGACGTGCGCGAGCCGGAACCAGCGCGCGACCACCACGAACGCGACGAAGTTGATCGCGGACAGGACGATCTGCCACCACGAGTACGCGAGGTCGTACGGTAGCGCGACGCGCAGGGCCCAGTACACCGGGGCCGAACCCCACAGGGTCTCGGAGTAGTACATCGTGCCGCGCTCGGGGTAGCAGTACGGCCCCGTAATGAACGTGCCGCGGTACGACGGGTCCGTGAGGCTGAGCCACGAGTTTTCGAGGATGTAGTGGTTCAGCATCCCGTCGCCGCGTTCGGACTGGGCCGCGGCGAAATCGGAATCGAACATCGGGCGGAAGGACTGGTACGTACCCAGCGCGCAGAGCGCGGCATAAAGGGCGAGCAGAACGACGGTGCGCATCCGGTTCAAGTTAGCAAGGGGTTCGGAACGTGGACACGCCCCGCGTGCCGCTTGTATCGCCACGCCGCGCGACTACGCTGACGGGACCGCCCGCGCGCCGCCGGAACCTGACACAATGAAACTGATCCTCGCCATTATTCAACCGTCCAAGCTCGACGCGGTGAAGGAGGCGCTGAACAAAGTGGAAGTGTTCCGCCTCACCATCGTGGACGTGCTCGGTTTCGGCCGGCAGAAGGGCCACACGGAAGTGTACCGCGGCCACGAGTTGACCGTAAACATGCTGCGCAAGGTGCAGTTGCAGATCGCGGTGAACGAGGACTTCGTGGAGCCGACCGTGAACGCGATCATGGCCGCGGCGCGCACCGGGCCGGAGGGCCGCATCGGGGACGGCAAGATCTTCATCCTGCCGCTGGAGGACTGCATCCGCATCCGAACCGGCGAGCGCGGCCCCGAGGCGATTTAAAGGGCCACGCGCGGCGCGCGTCACTCGTCGATGGCGAACGACTTGAAAAAGTCGTCCGCGGTCTTGCTCTTGGTAAACTCGTCCGGACCGATGGCGACCACCTGATAGAGCCGCGTGCCGACGAGCGCGACCCGCGCGCGGTAGGTCTGCTTGTTCCCGTACTCGATTCGGATGTCGCGCGCCGGGTGCTTGCCCTTGCCGAGCGCCGCCTTCTCGTCACCCGCGAGCTTCCCCTTCAAGTGCCCAGCGTTCCGCTCGATCACTCCGGAGAGGAACTTGTTTGCGTCCGCGTCGATGCTGCCCGCAGCGAAGTCGGTGTAGGTGACGATAAACGCACGGTCCTTGAGATCGACGGCGAACGTGTTCACCGGGATATCGCCGGACTTGGCCTTCGCGGTCGCGGTCTTCTCGACGGGTGTTCCCGGCAGAGCGACCGTGAACTTCCCGGCCTTCGACGCGAACGGCGCGAGTTTGAGTTCGTCCTTCTTCTCTTGCGCGACGAGCGCGAGCGGGACGAGCGCGGCGAGCAACACGGGGCCGAAGCGGGTCATCGTGGGCCTCGGGGTCAGTGGGTGTAACGATTGTGCGGCGCGGCCGCGCGCGCGGCAAGCGGGCGGCTATAACGGAGCGTACACATTTCCGCACCGCGGGGGCGTCATGTTCGTTCCGGTCGGCTGCACGAACTGCGGGAAGCCGTTCCAAGTGCCGGACGCGGCGCTCGGTCAGCGCGCGCCGTGCCCGTGGTGCAACGAGGTGGTGACGGCGCTGCCGATGTCGGCCCCGGTGTCGAGCGCACCCGCGCCCACGCCCGCGCCGAACCCGGCACCGGCGGTCCAACCGAAGCCCGCGGCCCAACGTCAGGACGCGCTGTCGCTCTACGACGAACCGGACCCGCCCCCGCCGCCGCGCAGCGCGGCGCTCGTCGCGGCCGCGCGGTTCCCCGGTTGGGTCACGATTCTGATCGGGTGCGCCGTCGTCGCGGTGTGCGCCGGGGCCACACTCGCCTACCGGCATTACGGCTCCGGCCATCTTTCCGAGAAGCGCTGGGTCGAGTTCACCGCGCCAGACGGCTCGTTCTGCATCTTACTACCCGGTAACCCCGGCGCGGAAGACGTGCCGGGCAACCCCGCAGGTTCGGTGGGCGGCGGTAAGCGGTTCACCACGACCGGCTGGTACTCGAAAACCTCCGCGTGGGTGTCGTACTGCGACCTCGAACCGGCGGCGCTGCCGAAGCTGAAGGCCGACACCGACCGCGTCTATTCCGCCGGCATCCTTCAGTCCGAGCGCGACCGCGAGAAGAAGCGATTGGGTGTGACCGACGCGACCGAGGTAATGATCCGCGTGGACAACGCTTGGGGCGTCGAACTGCTCATGACGACACCGCGCGGCAAGGCCGTAATGTGGATGGTACTGGTGGCCGACGGGCCACGCCCGCGGGTGTACGTGTTCGGGGCCGAGGGGAAAGACATGGACCACAAAGGGTTAGCCCGCCGGCTGTTCAACACCTTCCGGGTGAACAATTGACGCGCGGCCAGACGGGCGACCGCGCGGCGCACCAGCGCCCGACGGCAAGTTTTCTTGGGACTTTTGAGCCAGTCTCGGTTCCAACATCGCAATAGGATCACCCGTTCCGTGAGGTGATCCCATGCCCGAACCCGATCCGCGCGTGATGGCCATTCTCGCCGAGGCACTCGCCCTGAGCGACACGGCGGCGCGCGCCGCCTACCTCGACCGTGCCTGCGGCTGCAATGCCGCGCACCGGGCGAGCGTCGAGGCGCTCCTCGGCGCACACTCCGCTACGGCCGGGTTTGTCGATCCCGACACCACGAGCGCACTCGTCGTGCCCCTCCCGACCGACGCCACCGGCGCGTACGCCCCGGGCGCGCCCGCCGCGCCGGGGCCGTGACCGGCGACGACCGGCCCGACGGGACCACGGGCACGTTCGACGACCCACGCGCCGCGCCGCACGCCCTGCCCACCGATCTGGGCACGGTGATCGCGGGGCGCTACGCGCTCGCGCGACTGATCGGCGAAGGGGGAATGGGGTCCCTCTACCTCGCCACTCAGAGCGAGCCGGTCAAGCGGCAAGTCGCACTGAAGCTCATCAACCCGGGGATGGACTCGAAGTCGGTGCTGGCCCGGTTCGACGCCGAGCGGCAGGCGCTCGCGCTGATGGACCACCCGAACATCGCCCGCATCTTCGACGGCGGGGTGACCGCCGCGGGCCAGCCGTTTTTCGTTATGGAGTAGGTGGTCGCCCACCAGCGGACGCCGTAAAGGTGTAGGCCAGTTAGCGTCCTGACCCCGTTCGTCCGGCCGCGACCGTCTACGGTCGCGGTCGTGCATGCCCCACCCACTCGCGTATCGTGCGATTCGCGGTTGGGGCTGGAGACGAGTAGCGGAAGGGGAGGGATTCGAACCCTCGGACACTTTCGTGTCGCCGGTTTTCAAGACCGGTGCAATCGACCACTCTGCCACCCTTCCCCAATCCTACAATCGTATCGCGACCGGCGCGAGCCTCAAGGCGAAATCGGCGCATCGGGTTCGCCAATGCGACGCCGTTCCCGTTCCGCTGCGCGGTTGCGCGCGACAGCGCGGCGCGTCCATACACTGGCTGAAGTTGAATTGCCCCGTTTCACTCCATACCGAGGAGCCTCGCCGTGCCGCACACCCTTCCCGCCCTGCCCTACGCCTTCGACGCGCTCGAACCGCACATCGACGCCAAGACGATGGAAATCCACAGCCAGAAGCACCACAAGGCCTACGTCGACAACCTGAACAAGGCGCTGGAGTCGGCCCCCGACCTCGCTAACAAGGACATCACGGCCCTTCTCCGCGAGATCGGCAGCGTGCCCGCGGGCATCAAGCAAGCGGTCATCAACAACGGCGGCGGGCACCACAACCACGCGCTGTTCTGGGAGATCATGGGCGCGAACGCCGGGGGCGAGCCGACCGGCCCGCTCGCGGACGCAATCAAGGAGTCGTTCGGCGACTTCGCGAAGCTGAAGGACACCGTAAAGAACAACGGGCTGACGCAGTTCGGCAGCGGGTGGAGTTGGGTCGTGTACAACCCGACGAGCGGCAAGCTCGAAGCCCTCAAGAAGCCGAACCAAGACAGCCCGCTGATGGACGGCCTCGTTCCCGTGCTGGGCGTGGACGTGTGGGAACACGCCTACTACCTGAAGTACCAGAACCTTCGCGCGAGCTACCTCGATGCGTGGTGGAACGTAGTGAACTGGAAGGCGGTCGAAGCGAAGTTCGCGGCGGCTAAGGCCGGGAAGTAGCGGCGATGACGGAAGCGGAGTGGCTGGCGTCCAAGGACCCGGCCGAAATGGGCGCGGCGGTGACGGCGCGCACGCGCGGTTCGCCCCGCGTGTTGCGTCTGTACGTCGCCGCGTTCTGGCACTGGCAGTCGTTCCGACTCCGAGGTAGTGCCGAAAAGCAGCGCCTACGGGCGCGGGCCGAACTCGTGGGCCTCTGGGCCGAGTGCGGCACGCGCCCGAACGGTGCCGACACGTTATCCAACTTCGTCGGGTTCAACGCCAACGCGCGGCAGGCGTTCCGAGCTACCGTGCGCGCGCCCGGTAACTGGCACACGAACAGCGCCCCAGCGGTAAAGTTCGCCGTTCGCCTGCTGCGCGAAGTGTTCGGGAACCCGTTCGCGATGCGCCGCAAGCGTAAGTCGGACACGATGCGCGGCAACATGTTCGACCCGGCGTGGCGAACCGATACCGCGGTCGCGCTGGCGCGCACCATGTACGCCGACAACGACTTCGGCGCAATGCCGATTCTGGCCGACGCACTTCAAGACGCCGGCTGCACTAACGATGACATTCTCATGCACTGCCGTGAACCGGGAGAGCACGTCCGCGGGTGCTGGGTCATCGACGCCGTACTGGGGCGCGAGTAGCGCCGTCTACATCGCGGCAAGTGGGTGCTTGCGGTTCTTCAGCGGCATATCGACCGGGCGCTCCAGCCGGTGCGACTCGTACACCGCGAGGACCATCTCCAGTGCCGCGCGCCCGTCGCTGAGGCTGTCCAGCGGCGCGCGGTCTTTCTCGATGGCCTCGATCAAGTCGTTGACGATCAGGATGTTGCCATTGTCGAGTTCCTTCGTGGTCAGCGGTTCCGGCTTGCCGAGGCCCGCGCTCGTAATCTCCTGCCACGGGGCTTTGCTCTTGCCGAACATTCCGCTCGGGTCTTCGCACAACAGTGCAACCGGGAGGATGCCGAACCCGAGGTGGATGGTGCCCTTCGTGCCGCGCACTTCGAGCCAGTAGCGCGAGCCGGGTGCTTCCTTCGTGACGTGTGTGGTGAAGTGCCCGACCGTCAGGCCGGCGAAGCCGTAGCTGGCGCTGATGTGGTCGCCGACGATGGGGCCGATCTGCTCACCGGCCTGCCGCACGTCGCCCGGCGCGGCCTTGCGCCCGCCCTGTTGAACGCGCGCGAAGCACCATTTCGCCTCGCCGCGCAGGTGCCGCATCAGGTCGAAGGTGTGCGTACCGAGAACCATCAGGTCTTCGCCGCCACCGCGCCGGTCCTCTTTGCCGTGGCCGCGCAGTTCGAGCACATCGCCAATCTTGCCCGCGCCGATCAGTTCCTTGATGACCTTCACGCGCGGGCTGTACGCGGTCTGGTGCGCGACGGCGCACTTCACGTGGTGCTTCTCGCACGCCGCGACCATCTCGTCGGCCTGCTGGAGCGTCTGCGCGACGGGCTTTTCGAGGAAGATGCTCGCCCCGTGCTCGGCGCAAGCCACGACCATGTCGCGGTGGCAGTCCGGCCAACGGTCCGCGACGCTCACGATCTGCGGTTTCTCCTTCTTGAGCATCTCGCGGTAGTCGGCGAAGGCGCTTTTCGCGCCGAGGCGCTTGGCCGCAGCCGCGCGCCCGGTCTCATTCTCGTCGGCCACCGCAACGATTTCGGCCTTATCGCACTTGAGCCAAACGGTGTCGAGGGCGTGCCCGTACGCGCCCTTGCCGGTGCGCCCGATCACCGCAACTCGGTACTTCGCCATGAGTGTTGCTCCTCGCGGAAGAACCTAACCCCCCGGCCCCCTTCCCTGAAGGGAAGGGGAGCACGCGCGCCAAATTCGCCGCGCGCCGGGGGAGCTGTTCGGCTCTTCAAACACGAACCCACTCCCTTCCCTTCAGGGAAGGGGGCCGGGGGGTTAGGTTCTTCTCGGCGCATTGTTGTCGCCCGGCGCATAGTTCGCAACGGTCGACTTCGAGTATTATGGAGGCATCCACGAGGGCGCGGCGATGGCGGTTCGGCACATGCGGCTCACGATCGGGCTGTTCTTCCTCGCGGTGGGGCTGGTGCTCCTCGCGCTGCGCCTGTTCGCGCCGGACGCGGTGGCGCGATTCGACCGCACGAGGTTACTCCTCGGCGCGTGCATGGGGCTGGGCCTAGCCGGGGTGAACCTCGCGAAGTGGTACGCGGGGTGGCTGCACGCGCGGCGCGCCGCCACGCCCGTACGCTCGCCACTGCTGCCCGACCCGAGCGCGCGCGGCAGTGGGGAACACAACCCGGACTTCGACTTCAGCAAGAAGGACGGCGGCCCGGCATGAGCGACCTCAGAGCGAAGCGCGAGCGACTGCTGGCGATCCTCGGCGACCTGCCCGGTGTCGCGGTCGCGTTTAGCGGCGGCATCGACAGCACCGTCGTGGCAAAGGCCGCGGCGCTGGCCCTCGGCCCGCGCGCCGTCGCCGTCACCGCCGACAGCCCCAGCGTCGCCCGGCGCGAGCTGGACGACGCGCGCCGGCTGGCCGCGCTCATCGGCATCCGCCACGTCGTCGTACCCACGAGCGAGTTCGACAACCCCGCGTACCTCAAGAACGACGGCGCGCGCTGCTACCACTGCAAGACCGAGCTATACACAACGGTCGAGCGCCTGCTGCCGGAACTGGGCGTGCCCGTGATGGCGAGCGGAGCGAACCTCGACGACATGGGCGACTACCGGCCGGGTCTCATCGCCGCCGCGGAACATGCGGTGCGCCATCCGCTTCAGGAAGCCGGGTTCACGAAGGCCGACGTGCGCGCGCTTGCGCGCGACTGGAACCTGCCGACGTGGGACAAGCCGGCCGCGCCGTGCCTGTCGAGTCGCATGGCCCCCGGCGTGCCCGTTACACCAGAGCGCACGAAGCGCGTCGAAGACGCCGAGGCCGTGCTCCGCGAACTGGGCTTGCGCGAGTGCCGCGTGCGCTACCACGAGGGCGACCTCGCGCGCGTCGAAGTGCCCGCGGGTGACATCGCACGGCTCGCGGCCGAACCCGTGCGCACCGACCTCGCCCGCGCCCTCCGCGCGCTCGGCTTCAAATTCGTTACCCTCGACCTCGACGGCTTCCGCAGCGGCAGCCTCAACGACCTCGTGCCGCTGGAACTGAAAGCCAAGTTCGCCCCGAAAGGGTGAGCACGGTTGATCCACAGATTACACAGATGGACACAGATTGAAAGGCAGAAGAGAATGGCCACAAGAACGCAGAAGATACACAGAGAAGACAGCAGATTGTGTTGTCTTCGGCCCGGCCGTAGCTCGTGCTGATGTCTTCTGAATGGGCTCCGGTTTTGGTTCCCTTTTGTGTGTTTTGTGCTTTCTTGTGGCCATTCTCTTCTGCCTTTCAATCTGTGTCCATCTGTGTAATCTGTGGATCAACCGCCTTACTGCCGTTCCGCGAGAGACGACCATGACCCCGTTGCCGGCCGAGCGCGTGTTGGACCAGTTCTTCCTTGAGGCGCGCGGGAAGTTGCTCGAAGTGGCCGCGGTGTTCGACCGGCTGGGCCGCGGAGCGGGGGCCGAGGCCGCCACCGCCGACGTCCGCGCCGCTAAACTTCGGCAGGCCGTCGAGGTGCTGCTGGGCGACGCCCCCAACAAGGCCGAGTTGCTCCAGCAACTGTTCTCGCTCCCCTACGACCCTGCATGGAACCGCCCCCAACCGCGGTTCTGATCGGGCGGGCCACCGAGTGGGTTTTCCCAGCTTTTTCACGACCACGGGGTTTCTCCGCCCCGCGTCCGGCCTTACCATGTCCCGCACGGCGCGGCGTTCCGCGCTCGATCCTTCACTGCGCGGAGTGGTCATCATGCCAATCACGCTGGGGTGCCCGTCGTGCGGGAAGCGGTTCCGGGCGCGCGACGAGTCTGCGGGCAAGAAGGTGAAGTGCCCGTACTGCCAAGCCGCGGTGCAGGTGCCTACGGCGGAAGAGTCGGGCAGCGCCGGCGCACCGACCGCGAGCCTGCCGAGTGATTCGGGCACGCCCGCTGTGCCGGCACCGCGCGCGGTCCCGTCCACGCCGTCCGCCCCGGTTGTTGCCACGCCGGACGATTGGGGTGCGAGCCCAACAGCCCCCGCGCCCGCGCCGCCGACCTTCGAACCGCAGGCCAAAGCCCCCGTCCTTCCCTCAGAGCCGGCGTCCGATCTCGAATCGTTCTCCGCGCCCGTCGGCGGGCGCGGCAAGGACCGTCCCAAACCCGCGAAGGCCGATAAGGGCGAGAAGGGCGACAAGCCCAAGCCGAAGCCGAAAGCCGGCGAGCCGACCGCGGAGGAGGTGGCCGCGGCCGGGTGGAAGTCGGTGCGCCGCGGGCTTTTCTGGGTGCAGATCGCGCTCCTGTTCGTGTCGCTGATTGCCTTCATCGGGTTTGGCAAGGCCGTGTATGCACGCTCGGCCGGGCCGCTGCCGAAGGGCGACGGCGCGGACTGGGTGAAGATCGAGGGGTACGTCAACGACGGCAGCCCGAACGCCGTTCCGCTGCGCAAGGAAGACTTGCTCGACCTCGCGTGCTACGGCCTCCCGGTGCTGCTCGCCTGCGTGCCGCTGACCCTTGGCCGGTTGATCGCCGGCGGCGCGCCGCGCAACAGCGGCGCGCGCGGTCTGTTCGCACTCAGCGCCATGTTTACGCTCGTCGGCCTCGGCGCGCTGGTGGCCTCGTTCGGCTTCGAGCGGTTGCTCATGAAAGACGAGTACAAGTACACGTGGGGCGGCTTCCTGTTACTCGTGCCGCTGGCCGAGTTCTGGTTCCTGACGGGCCTGACCTCGTGCGGCATGGCCCTCAAGCGCCCGCGCGCGGCGCGGGCCGTGGGCGCGGTCGGGTTCGTGTTCGCGCTGACCGCGTTCGTCGCCACGCTGGGTTGGAGCCTGTACGTCGATCACCTCCGCGAGAAGCCGCTCACGGACGACTGGAAGCTGATGGAACAGGGCGCGCTGATGCTCGGCTGGCTGCTCCTCGTGGGGGTGTACTGGCGCGCGGTGCGCAATGTCCGCTCAGCCGCGAAAGAGTACCTTGACGCGGTCGCGGACTAGGGGCGCGGCGTGGCGAGGATGCACGAGTTGGAGTGCCCGCAGTGCGGCCATCTGTTCGTGACCGCGCTTGGGCGCACGAGCCGGACGGCCGCGTGCCCGGTGTGCGGGGCCGCGCTCGTGATCGCGGTCGCCGTGCCCGTTGTGCCGCCCCCGCCCCCGCCCCCGCCGCCTCCCCCTCCGCCCCCGCCC
>Ga0194132_10001565_pt1 | contig 46103 bp, 45 predicted proteins | sample TA2KigOf80mmetaG_FD_148612 | JGI IMG/M metagenome (GOLD analysis project Ga0194132, IMG submission 148612) | Freshwater microbial communities from Lake Tanganyika, Tanzania - TA2015054 Kigoma Offshore 80m | ecosystem: Environmental > Aquatic > Freshwater > Lake | place: Tanzania: Lake... | reverse complement strand
CTGCTCGATCTTCAGCCCGCCGTACTCCTGGCGCCACCGATAATAAGTGACCTCGCTCACCCCGATCTGGCGGATGACATCAGCGATATCCTGGCCCTGTGAGATCAAGACATCGGCTTGTCGGAGTTTCGAAACGATCTCTTCAGGCTTGTGCCTCTTCTTCGGCATTGCAGTCCTCCTTCTTGTCAAAAGACATAGTTCAGGGCGGACCACTTTTCAGGGGGAGGACCACCTCGACGACGAGATCGGCGTCGTAGTTGGCGATGATGAAGCCCTTCGCGCTCCACTCGATCGCCGGGAAGGATCGGCCGTTGAAGGTGGCCGTGCCCTTGGAAGGCACCTGCGGCGCCCCCTTGGCGGGCTTCTTCTTCTCTTTCTTAACCTTCAGGAAATCGAACAGACCCATTGCTTCCAACCCGGTTGTCGGCAATTGAAGGGAAGCGCCCTTCCTATGCCGCGTCAAGGCGCATTTCGTCGTCTATGCATGGAGCGATCGCAGCAAATCAGCCGGCGCCCGCCGCTCCGGCGTGAACCGGCTGACATTTCACAGCGTGAGCTAGTCATCGCCATCCGCCGCCGCCCGATCTAAGCTCCGCCCCGGGGGAACCGAAAGCATGTGGGTCTAAGTGGGCCGGCTCGACTTCGTCGCCAGGCGTCTGATGAAAAGCGTGGCGATCCTGCTCGCGATCGTCATTCTTAACTTTCTCCTGATCCGGCTGGCACCCGGCGATCCGGCCAGCGTGATCGCGGGAGAAGCCGGCGCGGCGGATGCCAAATACATTGCTCAGCTCCGCGAGCAATTCGGCCTCGACAAGCCGCTGACCACTCAGCTCGCCCTCTATGTCGGCGGCGTGGTGACATTCGACCTCGGCTGGTCCTATCGCAACCAGCGCTCGGTCGCCGATATGGTCGGCGAGCGCCTGCCGGCGACGCTGCTCCTGACGGTAACCGCCTTCATCGTCGCGCTCGCCATCGGCATCGGGCTCGGCGTGCTCGCGGCGACCCGCGTCGGCACCTGGGCGGACAGCCTGGTCACGGTCGCAGCGCTTGGATTCTACGCCACGCCGCTCTTCTGGGTCGGGCTGATGGCGATCCTGCTCTTCTCCGTCAATCTCGGCTGGCTTCCGGCCTTCGGCATGCAAACGCCTGTCGCCATGCCTTTCGGCGATCGCGTTGTCGATGTCGCCCGGCACATGGTGCTGCCGGTGCTGACGCTCGCCGTCTTCTTCGTCGCCATCTACGCCCGCCTCACGCGCGCCTCGATGCTCGAGGTGCAGGACATGGACTTTGTCCGCACCGCCCGCGCCAAGGGGCTTGCGCCGGCGCGCATCCTCCGGGCGCACACGCTGCGCAATGCGATCCTGCCGGTGATCACCTTTGCCGGCATCCAGGCAGGACAGCTGGTCGGCGGCTCGATCGTGGTCGAGACCGTCTTCGCCTGGCCCGGCATCGGCCGGCTCGCCTTCGAGGCCCTTCTGCAGCGCGACTACAATCTGCTGCTCGGTGTCTTCTTCCTGACCTCGGTCATGGTCATCGCCTTTAACCTGGTAACCGACCTCGTCTACTCGCTGGTCGATCCGCGCATCGAGGTCGGATCATGAGGGAGTTCTGGCAGCGCTACAGACGGAACAAGGGCGCCGTGGTCGGCCTCGCCGTACTCGCCTTCATCGTCCTCATCGCCGCAGCGGCGCCCCTCGTCTACCCGGCGAGCCCCTGGGAGATGGCGGGAGCTCCCTTCCAGAGGCCCTTCGGCGAGTTCCCGCTCGGCACCGACATGCTCGGCCGCAACATTCTCTCGGGCATCGTCCACGGCGCCCGAGTTTCGCTGATGGTCGGCATCGTCTCGACCTTTTTCGCCGTCACGCTCGGCCTCGCGCTCGGTGCTCTCGCCGGATACTTCGGCGGCGTCATCGACGATGCGCTGATGCGCTTCACAGAGTTCTTCCAGACCATTCCCTCCTTCGTCTTCGCCATCGTCCTGGTCGCGATCTTCCGTCCCTCGATCGCCTCGATCGTCGCTGCGATCGCGGTGGTGAGCTGGCCGCCGGTGGCGCGTCTGGTGCGCGGCGAGTTCCTCTCGCTCCGGCGCCGCGAGTTCGTTCAGGCGGCAGTCGTCGTCGGCGAGACCCATCTCAGGATCATCCTCGGCCAGATCCTGCCGAACGCGCTGTCGCCGGTGATCGTCATGGCCTCGCTGATGATCGCCTCGGCGATCCTGCTCGAGAGCGCGCTCAGCTTCCTCGGCCTCGGCGATCCCAACATGATGAGCTGGGGCTACATGATCGGTGCCTCGCGCTCGGTGATCCGCCAGGCCTGGTGGATGTCGACCTTCCCGGGCGTGGCGATCCTCATCACGGTTCTCGCCCTCAACCTGGTCGGCGAAGGCCTGTCGGACGCGATGAACCCGCGCTTGGCGCGCAAGGGGCGTGCATGACCGAACCGCTCCTCTCGGTCCGCGATCTGACCATCGACCTGCCGCCGGGCTCGGACCGACCGCATGCGGTCGAGAATGTCAGCTTCGACCTGCATGAGAACGAGATCCTCTGCCTCGTCGGCGAGTCGGGCTCCGGCAAGTCGCTGACCGCGGCGGCGGTCATGGGGCTCCTGCCGCAGCCCTCGGTCCGGCCTTCCGGCGGAGAGCTTCTGTTCGAAGGCCGCGATCTCTTGAAGCTCTCTGAGGAAGAGTGGCGCGGGCTGCGCGGCCGGCGCTTCGGCATGATCTTCCAGGAGCCGATGACCGCCCTCAATCCGGTGATGCGCGTCTCCGACCAGATCCTCGAGGTGCTCCAGGCGCATGGCGAGGCCGGAGGCGAGGACCGGGTGACGGAGCTGCTGCAGGCGGTGAACCTGCCCGATCCCGAGCGGTTGAGGTCCGCCTATCCGCATCATCTCTCGGGCGGCCAGCGCCAGCGGGTGATGATCGCGATGGCGCTGGCGCTCAGACCCACCATCCTGATCGCCGACGAGCCGACCACCGCGCTCGACGTCACCACCCAGGCGCAGATCCTGGCGCTGATCCGCCAGCTCCAGTCCGAGCGCCAGATGGGCGTGCTGTTCATCACTCATGATTTCGGCGTGGTCGCTGAGATCGCCGATCGGGTCGCGGTGATGCAGCATGGCCGGATCGTCGAGCTTGGCGCCAAGGAACAGGTGCTCGAAGCGCCGACGCACGACTACACCAAGCGGCTGATCCAGGCGGTGCCGACGCTCGATCCGCCCGAGCGCCGCCCGCTCGATCGCGCGCTTACGGTTCTATCGGTCAAAGGCCTCGGCAAGACCTACCGGACAGCAGGTGGCCTCTTCCGCCCGCGTCGCGTCGTCACGGCAGCCAAGAACGTGACCCTGTCGATCCGCAAGGGCGAAACCCTCGGCCTCGTCGGCGAATCCGGTTCCGGCAAGACCACGGTCGGCCGTTGCGTCATCCGTCTGATCGATTCCGACGCCGGCCGCATCGACTTCCACGGCGTCGATCTGAATGCATTCCGCGGCCGCGCGCTTCGTCCCTATCGCAAGCGCGTGCAAATGATCTTCCAGGACCCCTATGCCTCGCTGAACCCGCGGCACAAGGTCGGCGACATCATCGCCGCCGGCCCTATCGCCTTCGGCACGGCGAAACCCGACGCGGTCAAGCGCGCGCAGGAGCTCCTGAGCCTGGTCGGTCTCGATCCATCGGTCATCGACCGCTATCCGCATGAGTTCTCCGGCGGCCAGCGCCAGCGCATCGGCATCGCGCGCGCGCTCGCGCTCCAGCCCGAGCTCCTGATCGCCGACGAGCCGGTCTCCGCCCTCGACGTCTCGGTCCAGGCGCAGGTCCTCGACCTGCTCGCCGACATCAAGCGGCGGCTCAACCTCTCGATGCTGTTCATCACCCACGACCTTCGCGTCGCCGCCCAGGTCTGCGACCGGGTGGCCGTCATGTATCAGGGCGAGATCGTCGAGCAGGGATCGACCGGCGAGCTGTTCCGCCATCCGTCCCACCCCTATACGCGGACCTTGCTCGACGCCATTCCCGGCAAGCACTGGCGCGCGCGCCGCGCCTGATCCATGACCTCGGTCGCGGCCGATCTTGGGCGCGTGAACCGGCTGCCGTGCTGGAAAGGCCAGCCGCGCATCGAGCCGCTCTCGGGCGGGCTCAGCAACCGTAACTATCGGGTGCGCGACGGCGCCGGCGACTGGGTCGTCCGGCTCGGCGGCGACGTGCCGGAGCACGGCCTCGTCCGTGCCAACGATCTGGCCGTCAGCCGCGCTGCGGCCTCCGCCGGCATCGCCCCGGAAGTCCTCCATACCGCGGCCGACATCCTTGTCATCCGATTCATCGATGGCAGAGCGCTGACCGAGGCTGATATCCGAAGCGAGCCGATGCGCAGCCGCATCGTCGACCTCCTCAAGCGCACGCATCGGGAGGTCGGACGCCATCTTCGCGGTCCCGCCGTCATGTTCTGGGTATTCCATGCGATACGCGATTACGCCGCTCAGCTCGCCGGCACCGAGGACGGCCGCGACCTCGCGCGGCTGACAGCGATCGCCGGTGCCTTGGAGCGCGCGGTCGGCCCGGTCGACATCGTCTTCGGCCACAACGATCTGCTGCCGGCCAATCTCATCGACGACGGCAAGCGCCTCTGGCTCATCGATTGGGAGTATGCGGGCTACGGCACTCCGCTCTTCGACCTCGGCAATCTCGCCAGCAATGCGCAGCTCGATGACGATGCCTGGCAGTCGCTCCTGGCCGCGTATCACGACTCCTCGCCCGATGCAGGCCTCCTTCGTCGCGCCGATGCAATGCGCGTCGCCTCGCTTCTCCGCGAGCATCTGTGGGCGCTGGTCGCCAGGCGGCACCGGCGCGTCGCCATCGACTTCGAGGCCTATGCCGCCGAGTACGCTGCCCGTCTCGAGGCCGCGCATCGCTGCTTCGTCGATCGGCACGGTTGATCTTCCCCGAGGAGCTGGTGTCCGACTCGACTGTCCGGCCGGGTAGGCTTCGGCTAGTCTGGCGATCGTTCAGCCGTGGGCGAGGAGAGCAAGTCTTGAAGGAGCTGCAGATCGAGCCGGTCAAGCTCCAGCGCCTTATGATCGCCAACGACGACAAGATCCTGGTTCCGTTCGGAGGCCGGGATGCCGATGGTAAGGACGGCGCCGTCAAGAGCATCGCCTTACCTTTTGCAAGAACGTGTCTCCATAACCGGATGATTGCACCATGACCCGACAGATCGGGCTTTCGCAGGCGCGGCGCTGGTTCGCCGAGGAGCTGCGCGTCACCTCGCCGATCCGGCGCAACGAGTCGGTCGTCGATGCCTTCGCTACGGTGCCGCGCGAGCGCTTCCTCGGACCGGGGCCGTGGCATCTGCTGCCGTTCACGCGTCCGAACGATCCTTACCTGACCCCCGATGACGATCCGGTCTGGGTCTATCACGACGTGCTCATCGCCATCGACCGCAAGCGCGGCGAGCATGTGGTCCAGATCGGCGCCGGCACCGGCTACTACTCCGCGGTCCTCGCCGAGATTGTCGGCGCCGAAGGCCGTGTCGTCGCGATCGAGCACGACCGCGACCTGGCCGAGCGTGCCGAGGACAACCTGTCGCCCTGGTCGCAGGTGGAGGTCGTCCAGGGCGACGGCACCGCTCACGATCCGGGCAAGGTCGATGTCGTCGTCGCTTTCGCCGGCGCCATCCATCCGGCTGCGATCTGGCTCAGGCGCCTGAAGCCGCGCGGGCGCTTGATGATGCCGCTCACCGGCGAGAGCCGCTGGGGCTTCTTCCTCAAGGCGACAAAGACGGGACGCGGCTTCAAGGCAAGCTCGCTCGGCTCCTGCGGCTTCTATCCTTGCATCGGCGGGCGCGATCCGGCCGCCGGCAAGCGGCTACAGAAGGCGATGGCGAACCTCAAGGGAGCGCCGGTTCCGGTGACCTCGCTGCACCTGGGCAAGCCGACGACCGTCGATAAGGGCCGGGTGTGGTATGCCGGCCCGGGCTTCTGGCTCGGCGCTAGTAAAGAACCTTCTCGTAGCGCGGCGCGATCTCGCTCTGGGGCGTCGCGGGCCCGTCCAAGGAAAGCTGGTCCTTGATCATCTCGCTGATGCTGGGAAGCGTCGAGCGATCGATCCGACCCTCCGGCGACCACAGCTTGGAGCGCATGAAAGCCTTGGCGCAGTGGAGATAGGCTTCGTCCACGGTCACGATCAGGACCGTCCTCGGCAGCTTCCCCCGCGTCTCGAAGGGGCGGCAGAGCTCGTCATCGGTGCGGAGCTCGACGCGGCCATTGACGCGCAGCGTCTCGTCCAGCCCCGGCACGAGGAACAGGAGGCCGATCCTCGGACGCTCCAGCAGGTTGGTCAGCGTATCCAGGCGGTTGTTGCCGGGCCAGTCGGGCATCGCCAGGGTCTTGTCGTCGATGACATGGACCCATCCCGGGTCGCCGCCTCGCGGCGTCACATCCTGCCCGCCCTTCGCGTCGCTGGTGCCGACCATCACCATCGGCGACAGAGCGATGATCCTCCGGCAGTGCTTCTCGAGCCGGGGCAGCGCCTTTCGAATCACCAGCTCCGAGGGCTGGGCGTAGACGGTGCGAAGCTGCTCGACGGTCTCGATCTTGGCCAAGGCTCACTCCTGCGAGAGGCCGCAGTCCTAGCACGCCGCACGGGCTTGGCAAGACCGGGGGCGACGGGCACCATCCCGGCCGGAGGTGTTCCATGCGTCCGCTGGTTCGCGCGTTTGTCGTCGCCCTGGCCGTTGCTTTCGCTCGCGACGCCGCGGCCTCGTGTCAGGCCATCGCTTCCCGGCCGGTTCCGACCCAGCTCGCATCGGTCTCGCCCCTTGCCCTGGCCCAGGGCGAGGTCGGCCTCACCTTCGTCGGCCATGCGAGCTTCCTGATCGAGAGCCCGCAGGGCGTCACCATCGTCACCGACTACAACGACTATGTGCGTCCGAGGACGGTGCCGACGATCGCAACGATGAACGTCGCGCACACGACGCACTACAGCAACAATCCCGACCCGCGCATCAAGCATGTGCTGCGCGGCTGGAACCCGACCGGCATCGGCCCCGCCCGCCACGAACTTGCCGAGCGCGACGTCTTCGTGCGCAACGTCCCGACCAACATCCGGAACTGGGGCGATGGCGGTACGCGGCTCAACGGCAATTCCATCTTCATCTTCGAGGTCGCCGATCTTTGCCTCGTCCATTTGGGCCATCTGCACCACGAGCTGACGCGGGAGGATCTCGGCGTGATCGGCGAGGTCGACGTGCTCATGGTGCCGGTCGATGGCGGCGTCACCATGACCCAGTTCGAGATGGCTGAAGTCGTGCGGAACATCCACCCCCGCCTGGTCATCCCGATGCACTATTTCGGCCCGCACCGCCTCGAGCGCTTCATCGAAGCGCTGAAGCCTCACTTCACGGTCCGCTACAGCACGACGCCCCACCTCGTGCTGGCCCGCCAGACCATGCCCGATCCGCCGGAGCTCCTGATCCTTCCGGGAAATTGAGGCGTGCCGAGCGTCGAGATTCTCTACGGCCTCGCGGTCGAGCGCTACAAGCTCGGGCAACGCGAAGGCGCGCTGGCAGCGCTCGGTGCCGGCATCGCGCTCGAGCCCGCGATCGGCGGCTTCCACCTGCTGCGGGCGGTCATCCTGAGGGCGGCCAACAATCCGATCGCCGCGAGCGCGGCGCTTCGAGCCACCGCCGCTGCCGCAGACGACAGCCGCCCGCATGCGCAGCTCGGATTCAGCCGCGAAGCCTCCGGCCAGCCGCACCGGGCGGCACGGTCGTTCCGTCGCGCCGTGGCGCTGGCCCCGGCCGATCCGCAGACATGGCTCTGCCTCGCGCGCCTCGCCTATGACGATGCGCGGCCGCAAGCGACGATTTCATACCGGCAGCGGGCGGTGGCCTCCGACGCCGGCAGCGAGTCCGGCTCGCTGCTCGGGATCGCGCTCGTCGCCGCAGGACGGTGGCGCGAAGCCCTGCCGCTGCTCGATCTCGCGACGCGGCGGAGCCACGGGCCGGAGGCCGAAATCGAGCCGGTGACGAGCTTTGCCAAGCTCGGCCACGATGCCGAGCAGATCGAGCATCTGATCCGCTCCGGTCATCTCCCTGCGTCGATGTCCGAAACGGCGGCGACCTATCGGCGCATCCAGGCGGCGCTACCGCGCGAGGGTAACCCGTCAATGAGCGCCTCAGGCGAATACAGGCGGCTGCTGGCACCGACCTACAACCGCCTGCTGTACCGCGATGCCGGAGCCGCGCTCGGCGGTCCCGCCGTGAATCCGACGCTCGATGTCGGCCGGATCGCACGGACATACTTCGAGTCCAAGCCGCAGATGGCGGTGATCGACGATCTGCTGACGCCCGAGGCGCTGGCGGCGGTCCTCCGCTTCTGCCGGGACTCGACCATCTGGTTCACCGGCACCTATGCCGGCGGCTATGTCGGCGCGCAGATGGCCGACGGCTTCGCCGCGCCGATCCTGTTCCAGATCGCCGAGGAGCTGAAGGAACGCCTTCGCGACATCATCGGCGATGCCGGCCTCCAGCATCTCTGGGCCTTCAAGTACGACAGCCGCTTCTCCGGCATCGCGCTGCACGCCGATGCGGCCCGCATCAATGTCAATTTCTGGGTCACGCCCGACGAGGCCAATCTCGATCCCGACAGCGGCGGGCTGGAGGTCTACGACGAAGCCGCACCGCTCGACTGGAACTTCGCCGCCTACAACAGCGACCAGAAGGCGATCCGCGAGTATCTGGATCGCACCGGCTCGCGCAGCGTCAATGTTCCGCACCGTCAGAACCGCGCCGTGCTTTTCCACTCCGATCTCTTCCATCGCACTGGCGATATCCATTTCCGCGAGGGCTATCTCAACCGCCGGATCAACGTGACGATGCTGTACGGGACGCGACGGACGGGCGCCTGACCCCTGGCGGAGCGCGGTGGATTTGCTAGTCTTGCTCCCGCCGGCGGCTGGGGTGAGACGCGCGGCGCTTCCGAGGTGTCCAAAAATGCGCCGCCTTCTGCTCGCCGCTCTCCCCACCCTCCTCCTTCTCCCGTTTTCCCCCGCATCGGCCCAACCGCTGCCGGCCTGCTCGCCCAGCAACGCGAATGAGCGGATCTGCCAGGGCGGCAATGTCTGCGTCTGCCGCATCACCGGCGGCCTGCTGCACGGCTTTCCCCAGGCCTTCCGCTGGGACTGCGGCATTCACAATGGCGGATGCATTCCGGGCACTTATCGACAGATGACGCCGGCCGCACCCGGCGGCGGCACCGGCGCGCTCATCCCGCCCGCTCAGCCCCCCGGCGGCGGGGCAGCCGGGACTCGCGGGTCAGGCAAGGCCGAGATCGCGGAGGCGCAAGTAGCGCTGACTGCGAAGGGTTTCAATCCCGGACCGGCCGACGGCGTGATGGGGCCGAAGACGCGGGCGGCGCTGAACGCCTGGCTGCAAAAGGAAGGCCTGCCGCCCTCCGACCGGATCACGCCCGACATCTACCGGCGCCTGGTGCCTTAGTCAGCCGGCGCTGGAACGGCTTTGGCGCTCCGCCGAACCGTGATCACCATCGGCAAGGTCAGCACGAGCGTCACGGCGATCGCGGCGAAGACCAGCCGCGGCGCATCGTGATCCATGAGCCAGCCGAACCAGAGCGGCCCGACGCAGGAACCGATGTCGAGGCCGGAATAGACGAAGCCGAAGACCTTGCCGGTCGCGCCTTCGGGTGCTGCGGCGCGGATCAGCATGTCGCGTGCTGGGCCGACTGTGCCGGCCGAGAAGCCTGAGAACGCGATCAGCACGAGCACGGACGTGAACGGCAGGCTGCTGACGCCGACGACCGCCATCGTGGCCGCGGCCAAGCCCATGCCGGTGATGGCAACCAGATCGTGCCGGCGGGTCCAGTCGACGATCCAGCCGCCGGCGAAAATGCCGGAAGCCTGAGCCAGCAGGTAGACCGTGAGGCCTGTCGCCGCTACCGCCAGCGGCACCTGATTGATCGAGATCAGCGCCGGCACGCCGAAGCTCTGGAAGCCGATGCCGGCCATCGCCGCGAGCGCGAAGAAGACGAAGCCGGAGACGATGCGGGGCTGACGGATCAGAGCGCCATAGGCATGGTCCTCGCGCGCCGAACCGGCCTGCTTGTCGCGGCCGCCGAGTGCCTCGTCGAAGCGCGAGATCATCGCCAGCGAGACGAGCCCGAGCACGCCCGCGACGATCAGCGCCGGCCGCCAGCCGATGGTGAAGGCCATGGTGCCGATCACCACCGGTGAGGTCGCGTAGCCCAGCGTGCCCGAGAGGCCATGCACCGAGTAGGCGCGGCCGAGACGCCCATGGCTCACCCGCGTCGACAGGATCGAGAGATCGGCCGGATGGAAGACGCTGTTGCCCATGCCGGCCAGCGCCGCCAGCGGATAGAGCATCCAGAAATAGGGCACGACACCGGCGGCAGCGATCGACAGCGCCAGCAGCGCCAGGCCCATATAGAGCATGCGCGCAGCGCCGTAGCGGTCGCACCAGACCCCGACCAGCGCCTGGCAGACGCCGGAGACCGCGTAGAAGACCGCGGTGATGCCGCCGAGCGCGGTCCAGCTTACGTCGAACTCGTCCTTGAGCAGCGGAAAGATCGGTGCGAGCGCCAGCTGGAAGAAATGCGACATGAAATGCGCTGCGCCGATCAGCCCGATGACGAGCGAATCGCGGCGGACGGACGTGGCAAGGGCGGTCATGAGGCTCGCGGCAGAGTCGGGTCCGGGGAGGCCGGCATCCTACACGCGGATGGCCGCTGGCGGAAACTCTGGCTAGGATCGCCGCCGTTTCGGCCGGCGACCCTGAGGACATGCGCATGGAGAAGTGGACGGTGCTCGACAGCCGGGAGGTTTATGCCTTCCCGCCCTGGCTGCGCGTCTTCTCAGAGAAGGTGCGGCTGCCGGACGGCAAGGAGGTCGACGGCTTCCACCGCGTCCAGCTCCTCGACTACGCCCTGATGGTGGCCGAGCGCGAGGACGGCCGGATCATCCTGATCCGCCAGTACAAGCAGGGAGTTCGCGACATCAGCCTGACGCCGCCAGCCGGCGGCCTCAACCCCGGGGAAGACCCGCTGGAGACGGCGAAGCGCGAGCTCATGGAAGAGACCGGCCATGTCGCGAGCGGCTGGCGGAAGCTCCAGGAGATCGTCACCCACGCCAATCAGCGCTGCAGTGTCGGCCATATCTTCCACGCGACCGGGGCGCGCCAGGTCGCCGAGCCGAATTCCGGCGACCTCGAGGAGCAGCAGATCCTCTATCTGACCCGCGACGAGGTGATCGCCGCGATCCGCAACGGCGAGGTCATGACCTCGAGCGCGCTCGCTGCGCTCTGCATGGTGCTCGGCGGCATCGCGCCGGCGCCATGAATCGCAAGATCATCATCGACTGCGATCCTGGCCAGGATGACGCTGTCGCCATCCTGCTGGCGCTGGCCTCGCCGGAGCTCGACACCCTGGCCATCACCACGGTCGCGGGAAATATCGGGCTCGACCGCACGACGCTCAACGCGCGTGCTCTGGTCGAGCTGGCCGGCATGACGACGCCCGTTCATGCGGGCTGTCCTCGACCGCTGGTCCGCCCTCCGATCGATGCCGCGCATATCCATGGCGCAAGCGGCATCAACGGCGCCACGCTGAAGCCGCCGACACGTCCCGTTGCCTCCAGTTATGCCGTCGACCTGATCCGAGACACTCTGCGCTCCTCGGCGCCCGGCGAGGTGACGCTGGTCGCGATCGGGCCGTTGACCAACCTCGCCTGCGCGCTAGTGCAGGCTCCCGAGATCGCTCAACGCGCCCGCGAGATCGTGCTGATGGGCGGCGCCATCGGGCTCGGCAACACGACACCCGCCGCCGAGTTCAACATCTATGCCGACCCGCACGCGGCCAGCGTCGTCTTCAACGCGGGCGCCCCAGTCGTCATGGTGCCGCTCGACCTCACGCATCAGGTGCTGGCGACGGCCAGGCGCGTCGCGGCGATCCGCGCGCTCGGCAACGAGGTCGGACGGCAGGTCGCGGCGATCCTCGATGCTTACCCGAAGGACACGCATTTCGGCGCGACCGGCGGGCCGCTGCACGATCCCTGTGCCGTCGCCTATGTGCTCTGGCCGGAGCTGATGCGCGGCAAGGAGTGCCGCGTCGACATCGAGACAGAGGGCGAGCATGCGCTTGGCCGCACGGTCGTCGAGTGGCGCCGGCAGAAGCGGCCGGCGAATGCCCGCGTGCTCGATACGGTCGATGCCGAGACACTGTTTCGCCGCCTGACCGAGCGGCTGGGGCGGCTTCCCTGACAGCAGCTTTGCCGAGGCAGTAGCCGGCTCAGCGGGAGCGTGACGCGCCGCCCGCGGCGCGGTCGGCGTCGATCTCGCGCCGGACGTCGTCGAGCGGCGGCAACGGCCTTGCCGGATGCTTCGCCACGTCCTCGAAGATCCGCGACAGCGGAATACCCATCGGCAAGCGCTCGAAGCCAACGACGTTGGAAATATTGCCGATGGCGAGAAGACTGCCGGCCTCCGGGTCATCGTGGCGAACACCCTCTACGACGGCAAAGCTCTGGTCGGCCTCGACGGTCAGGCTGCCTTTGCGAAAGCTTCGCGTGCGCCGTTCGATCACGTAGTAGGCAAGCTGCCCGCTCTTCTCCGCACGGATCGTCAGCTTCTGCGCCAGATAGGGCTCGAAGACCGGCACTCTTATCGTCTCGGGCGTCGAACGATACGAGCTGAGCGCCGCACTGTAATTGCGGGACGCATCAGGCAGTCCAAAGCTCTTGGCCCAATACGGGTTGGAGCAGTCGACCCGGCATTCCGCGTGGAATCGAGCGAAGGCACGCTCGGCTCGATGCAGATCGGATCGAGCGTCCTCCAGCCGCCTTATCGCCTCGATGATCTTGGGGTTGGCCTCGGAACGAGTGCCGGCGCGATAGCTCGACAAGATCGGTTCGCGCTCCGTCGTCGTGCGGGCCACCCGTGCCGACCTCAGATCCGTAATCACGACAATGTCCGCCTCCGCCGCAGCGTTGACCAAGTCCTGCCAGTCCGCCGAGCCGAAAGTCCTTGGCAAGTCGCTCTCGACGACGACGACGAACGAAGCCGCTTCGGCGCCGGCTTGGTATGACCAGAACTCGTGCACGCGCAGCGCGGGGTAGTCGACATTCGCGAGCGGCAGGCCAGCCGCCGACATCTCCTTGGCAACGGCGAGCACCTTGTCGGCACCGCTTCCGTGCGCCGCATGGCTCGCACGGAAGTACAGCCTCGCGAGATCGACCTGTCCCTTCTCGTCCAGATGAAAGCGGTGCCGGCTGTGAAACGAAAGAATCTCGGCCGGCGGCACCCGCCCCAGATCGACGCTCCACCGGGGGCGTGTCGCAGAGAGGACCAGCTTTCGGTCCAGCGCAACCGGGTACGCGTCGAAGAAGTCCGCATCATCGAATCTGAACTGCGACGGCGCTGCCTCTCTCAGTTCGTTCATCTTGGCGTCGACGGCGCCAAGGAAGGAGGCGTAGCTCTCGGCCTTCCGCGCCGCCGACAAAACCTTGTGCCGAGCGAGCTCGCACTTGAACGCATCGGCCTCCGCCAGCCTCGCCTTGATCCCGGGCCAGGCCGAGCGCGACGCCGGCCACTCGATCTCGGTGATCCGACGCTGCTCCTGCTCGAACCGCAGCAAGAGCCGAGCCGAAAGCGCATCGGCGAGCGATTGCGTCGCTTGGACCGCCGGCAGCCGCTCGTTGCCGGCAAAGAAGGTGCTCTGATGCGACCAGACCTGGTCCGCCTTGTCGAGCTCTCCTTCCGCCAGCAGCTCGCTCACATGATCGGCAGGTGAATAGAAGAAGTGATAGGTCTTCTCGAACAGCCCCTGCCCCGTGCACGCCGAGACGAAGACGAGAAGAACAGCAATGGAGCCGTTTCGTGCCCGGTACATGATCGAAATCCTGTACCGAAATGGTGTTCAATCTATGTCCGTCCGAAGGCAAGACAGAGCCCGTCGCGCGATCCGGCAAGGGCAACGAATGGGCACGATGGTCCTGCCGAGAGGAAGGCTTTCGATCGGCGCCCAGCGGCGCGGGCGCCAGGGCTTAGACGCCGGGCCGCGACGACAACGATTCCGGACGCAACGACGTAGGGCTAGCCCAGCGTCCTCACATCGTGGCGCGGCCGCCCCCAGTCGCGCGCGGCCTCGACCACGCGCGATACGTCCTCTTCCAGCATCAGTCGCTCGGCCACGAGCTTCTTCGCCGCCGCCTCGATCGCGCGCACATATCCTGCCTTGTCCTTGTAGCGCGCAAGGATCGACTTCCTCGGGTCGCCGGTCAGCGCCTGCTCGGCATCGGTCTCCGGGAAGGGAATGTAGCTGCCGGTGAAGTTGTGGTTGGAACCGTGCCCGCCGCCGCGGGCGCGCAGATTCCAGCCGGTATAGGTGCCGAGCGGCGCGTCCACCACCGGCATGCGCACCCCTCCGAGATCGTTGCCGTCTGAATCCACAGCGGGGACCATGACCGCATAGGTCTGATTGTGCATCGCGCGCGGCGGGACGTTGACGATGCCCTTGTCGAAGTCCGGGCCGAAGTCGAGCCTTGTCAGCTCGCTCGGGCCCTTCGGCCGCATCACGCCGGGGATCTGCGGGAACTTCCTTCGCCATTCGTCCATCGAGACCAGCGTGCCGTCGGCGCGGCGCGGCATGCGGGACTCCGGCGGCGGCGTGCCGTCAGTCGCCCATTTGTCGAGGGCATCGAGCGCAGCGCGGAAGAGCGGCGATGTGGAGACGATATTGCCGTAGTTCTGGCACACGCCTTTGTTCGGTTTCTTCAGCTGCGGGTCGGACATGTGCTGGGACGACGCCCAATGGAAGACGCGGACGATGTCCGGCTGCGCCAGATCGTTGCCCTGCGTGTCCGTGTGCACGAGCGAGCCGCGACGCTGCCAATACTCGGTCGCGGTCTGAGTGTGGATGACCAGCGGATCGGTTTTCGGCCGCTTGAGGATGGCGTCCTTGGTGCCGGTGTTGTGGTCGGTCGTCTCCGCATAGGAGAAGGGGAAAGTGTCGGCCGGGTTGTCGTGGTCCTCGTGCTGCTGGCCCGCCGGCGTCACCGGCAGGGAGAAGCGATGGTTGAACCACTGCTTGCCGGCGCCGGCGACATGCGGCAGGACAGCATCGAAGACCTTCCGCCCCTGCCCGTCATCGTTGAAACCGAGGTAGACGAAGTCGCGGATGGCACGCCCGGTCTGCGAGCGGCCCCAGCAATAGGCTTTCTCGAGGCCGCGGAGCGGGTTCTTGTCCGAGCCGTCGTGACGGAAGAAGGCGATCGCGTCGCGGACCATCGCATGGCCGAGCCCGTGCACGCGCGGGTCCTTGGCGGTGTAGACGAGCTCGTAGATCAGGCCGGGCGTGAAGCCCTCGGCGAGGTAGATGTGCTGATCGGAGGGATTGATCCCGGTCTCGTCGGCAGAGCCGTCGAGGCCGGCACCGCCTTCAAGCCGTGCGAACTGCCAGCGCGACGGTTCGATCTTCACGCGCGGCTCGCCCGGATAGGGGCGTACGGTCAGCGTCGCCTTGGAGGTATCGAGCGAGACTGTCGGAAAGCTCCGCGTCGACGCGCGGCCGGAGAGCGGCAGGCACCTGACCCCCGGCTCGTCGAGCACGAACTCGGCGCGCACCGGCCCGGTGATCGGCTTGTCGCCCTCGGTCGCAACCGGTGTGTCAATGGTGAAGCGGCCGTCGCCGGGCAGCAGATCGCCTTCCCAGCCGATCCACACCACGGCATAGCCACGGCGGAACAGGAAGCCGTTGCCGGCATCGGCCGCCTTGCGCGGCGTATTGGTATGGACCGCATCGTTGAAGAACTGAAGCGCGCGGATGTTGCCGCGATTGCCCCAGTCGTAGAACAGCCGCCGGCTGCCCTTGGTCATGTCGACCGGCTTCAGGATGGTGAAGTCGGCGGCGCATTCGACCAGCCCGTCGGAGGTTCGCGGCGCCTTGTCGAGGTCGACGATCCCGCGGTTGGGCGGTGCGGCCGGATCGACCGCGAGGCGGATCTTACCCGCCAAACGCTCGTAGGCCCCGGCATTCCCAAAGGATTCACCTCCGGCGAACGCAACTCTTTCGGCAACTTCCAGACGAATGCGCACGGCCTGTCCTCTCGACTCCGCTATTGCCATCCCCAGGTTGGGTTTCGGATAGTGGACGCGAGCAACGGGAGGAGCAACTCATGCATTTTAGCCGTCTGAAGAGCACCGTCGCTGCGGCCGCCCTGGCCTTTGGCCTGTCGGCGGGTGCAGCGTCCGCGCAGAACATCATCAAGCTGGCGGCCGAGGCGGACCTCAAGTCGCTGGATCCGATCTGGACCACGGCCGCGATCACCGCCGGCCACGGCTTCCTGATCTACGATCAGCTTTTCGCCCAAGATGTGAAGGGCCTCGTCAAACCGCAGATGGTCGAGAGCTGGAAGGCGAGCGCCGACGGCCTGACCTGGGTCTTCGTGCTTCGTCCCGGCCTCAAGTGGCATGACGGTACGCCGGTCACGGCCAAGGATGTCGCCCCCTCGATCAAGCGTTGGGGTGCCCGCATCGCCGCCGGCCAGATCCTGATGACGCGCGTCTCCGACATCGTCGCCACCGACGAGCGGACCTTCGAGATCCGCCTCAAGGACAAGTTCGGCCCGCTGATCGAAATGCTCGGAGCCTCGGCCCAGCCGCTTCTCGTCATGCGCGAGAAGGAGGCGATGACCGATCCGTTCCAGCAAGTCGCCGAACCGATCGGCTCCGGCCCCTTCATCTTCGAGAAGGAGAAGTGGGTCCCTGGCAGCAAGGTCTCCTACAAGAAGAACCCGGCCTATGTGCCGCGCGCGGAGAAGCCGGACGGCTACACCGGCGGCAAGGTCGTCAATGTCGACGGCGTCGAGTGGACCTACATCCCCGACAGCCAGACCGCGGTGCAGGCGTTGATCCGCGGCGAGGTCGACTTCTACGAATACGTACCGACCGACATGATTCCGGTGCTGGAGAAAGAGAGAAACATCACCGTCAAGATCATCAATGTCGGCGGCTTCACGCCGATCCTGCGTCCGAACCATCTGGTGGCGCCGACCAACAACCCGAAGGTCCGCCAGGCGATGCTTTACGCCATGAACCAGTCCGACAGCTTGGCCGCCATGGTCGGAAACAAGTCGCTCGAGAAGGAGTGCTGGGCGGTCTTCGCCTGCGGCTTCCCGCTTGAGACCAATGCCGGTGTCGGCGACTGGGGCAAGCCGAGCCCGGGCAACATCGAAAAGGCGAAAGCTCTCCTGAAAGAAGCCGGCTACAACAACGAGCCGATCGTGCTGATGAACCCGACCGAGTTCCTGGTGATCTCGGCGATGACGACGATGAGCGCTCAGCAGCTCAAGAATGCCGGCTTCAACATCGACATGCAGAATATGGACTGGGGCACGCTGGTTACCCGCCGCACGGTCAAGGACCCGCCCAAGGACAACAAGTCCGGCTGGCACGTCTTCCATACCTGGGGCGTCGGCCCGCTCTCGGCCGATCCGCTCACCAACAACACCGCCGCCACGCCCTGCGACGGCAAGAACTGGTTCGGCTGGCCCTGCGACGAGCAGCTTGAGAAGATGCGCCAGCAGTTCATCACAGAGGCCGATCCGGCCGGGCGCAAGAAGCTGGCGGAAGACTTCCAGAAGCGCTTCTACGAGCAGGTGCCCTACATCCCGCTCGGCATGTTCTTCCAGAAGGCCGCGTGGCGGAACAACGTCGAGGGCATCCTCGACAACACCAAGGTCGTCTGGTGGAACGCCACGAAGAAGTAGTCTGACCGCTTACAACGGTTGTTCCCGCCCTCCCCGCGCGTCCGTGCGGGGAGGGCTTTTACTAGCGCCGGCGCCGTCCTTGTCCTAGCCTCGTCCCCAGGCGATCGGAGGACCGGCCATGAGACTTGCCGCACTCAGGCGCGCCGCCGGCACGGCCGCGCTGCTCGCATTCCTTTCGGGCCCCGCCGACGCCAGCGTGCTCAAGCTGGTGGCCGAGGCCGATCTCAAGTCGCTCGACCCTATCTGGACCACGGCCAGCGTCACCGCCACGCACGGCATCCTGATCTACGACCAGCTCTTCGGCCAGGACACCAAGGGAGCGGTCAAGCCGCAGATGGTGGAGAGCTGGAAGGCGAGCGCCGACGGCCTCACCTGGAGCTTCGTGCTGCGGCCCGGCCTCAAATGGCATGACGGCACGCCGGTGACGGCGAAGGATGCGGCCCCGTCGATCAAGCGCTGGGGTGCCCGCATCGCCTCCGGCCAGGTCCTCTTCACCCGCGTCGGCGACGTCGTCGCCGTCGACGAGCGGACCTTCGAGATCCGCCTCAAGGACGTCTTCGGACCGGTTGTCGAGATGCTCGGCGCCTCGGCGCAGCCGCTCCTGGTCATGCGCGAGAAGGAAGCGATGACCGACCCCTTCCAGCAGGTGATGGAGACCGTCGGCTCCGGCCCCTACATCTTCGAGCGCGACAAGTGGGTGCCGGGAAGCCGCGTCGTCTACCGTAGGAACGCTGCCTACGTGCCGCGCAGCGAGACGCCCAATGGCACCACCGGCGCCAAGATCCCTAAGCTCGATGGAATCGAGTGGGTGGTGATCCCCGATCCGGCGACCTCGGTGCAGGCGATGATCAGGGGCGAGGTCGACTTCATCGAGATCGTGCCGACCGACTTGAGCCCGCTCCTCGAGAAGGACCCGAACATCGTCGTCCGCACCATCAACAAGGCCGGCTCGCGCGCTGTCCTCCGCCCGAACCACCTGGTGTGGCCGACCAATCAGCCCAAGTTCCGCCAGGCGCTGCTCTACGCCATGGACCAGCAGCAGGTACTGTCGGCGATGATCGGCAATCCCAGCCTCGAGAAGGTGTGCTGGGCAGTCTTCAACTGCGGCTTCCCGCTCGAGTCGAATGCCGGCGTCGGGACCTTCGGCGGCCCCAGCCCGGCGAACATCGAGACGGCGAAGCGGCTGCTCAAGGAAGCCGGATACAACGGCGAACCCGTGGTCCTGATGAACCCCAAGGACCAGGCGATGATCTCGGCGATGACGACAATGACTGGCCAGCTCCTGCAGCGGGTCGGCATCAATGTCGACATGCAGAACGTCGACTGGGGCACGCTGGTCGGCCGCCGCGCGATGAAGGACGATCCCAAGACCAGTCGCGCCGGCTGGCACTTCTTCCAGACCACGGGCGTGGCGCCGCTCGGCGCGGATCCCCTGACCGCGAACGCGGCAGCGACGCCCTGCGACGGCAAGAACTGGTTCGGCTGGCCCTGCGACGAGCCGCTCGAGGCCATGCGCCAGAAGTTCATCTCGCTCTCCGGCGACGCCGAGAGGAAGAAGCAGGCGGATGTCTTCCAGGAGCGCTTCTATGAGGTCGTGCCCTACGTCCCGATCGGCATGTTCTTCCAGAAGGCCGCCTGGCGCAGCAACGTCGACGGCGTGCTGGACAACCTGCTCGCCGTGTTCTGGAACGTGACGAAGAAATAGGTTGATGCAAAGGGCGCTCCCTCGCACCTTCACGGGTCCGAGGGAGTTCCCGATGCTCGAGATTTATCTTCACTATCTGAACTACCAGGATGTCCAGGCGCTGGCACTCGCCGACCAGGAGATCCTGGACGCTATCGAGGGCGGGCTTCGCGCGCAGGGATCGGGCCAGGCGGTGATCGAGCCGCGCACGCATCTGGTGCCGGACCCTGGCTTCCCCGGGCACTTCAACGTGCTGCGCGGCTATATCGCCCCGCTCAACCTGGCCGGAGTGAAGATCGTCGGCGACTTCCATGAGAACTACAGGCACGACCTGCCCTCGGAGCTGGCGCTGCTCAACCTGTTCGACCCGAAGACCGGAGCGCCGGTCGCGGTGATCGATGCCGCCGACATCACCGACATGCGCACCGGCGCCGTGACCGCGATCGGCGCCAAGCACCTCGCGCGCAAGAACGCGAAGGTCCTGGGCCATGTCGGCGCCCGCGGCACTGCCTATTGGAACGTGCGGCTGATGGACCGGATCTTCGACTTCGACGAGATCCGCGTGCATTCGCGCCGGCCGGAGAGCCGCAACGCCTTCGGCGCACGCCTCGAAAGGGACCTCAAGAAGAGGATCGTCGTCACCCAGGACTGGAAGTCCTGCGTCGAGGGTGCCGACATCGTCGTCGAGGCCTCCAGGCTCACCAAGCCGGAGCCCCTCCTGAAGACCGAATGGATCAAGAAGGGCGCGCTGGTGATGCCCTACGGCACGATGAGCGCGGTCGAGCTGTCGCTGACCGACATCATGGACAAGATGGTCATGGACGATTGGGGCCAGGCGCGCGCCGGCAAGTTCGGGGCGCTCCGCCAGCACGTCGATTCAGGGCGCTTGAGCGAGAAGACGTTGCACGGCGAGCTCTGCGAGATCGTCGTCGGCCGCAAGAACGGCCGCGAGCGCGACGACGAGACCATCCTTTTCTGGCACCGCGGGCTTTCGCTCTCTGACATCGCACTCGGCGCGGCGATGCTGGAGAAGGCGAAGCGCCTAGGCCTTGGCCAGCGTCTCCGCTACCGCTGATGCGTCCTTGGGCAAGTCCATGAAGCGCACGGGCCGGTCGACCGGCGTCACCAGGAAACGGGCCGCTATTTCGGCATAGCCCTCGTAGCGCAGCCCCTCCCAGATCGCCGCCTCGCGATGGAATCGCGGCAGCTCGTACCAGGGCAGATCGGGGCGCGCATGGTGGCGCGCATGCAGGTTGTTGTTGAGGAACAGGAGCGCCATCGGCCAGGCGGCCTCGACGATCGCGGTGCGCGTCTCCGCCGCGGTCGACGCTTTGTGCTCGGCGAAGGAGCGCACCTGGGTCAGCGAGATCGAGAAATAGCAGGCGAGCGCGTAACCCCAGGGCGAGATCTGGCAATACCAGAGGAAGGCGAGCACGGGGACCGCAAAGACGATATGGCTGACCCAGACTCCGAGATGCTCGCCGCGGGCGAGATGCGCGAGCTCGCTGCCGCCGAAGCGCCGCAGCGCCAGGGCGGGACCGAGCAGGAACCGCCCGAGCAGCGTGTGATGGAACGTCAACAGCAGCCGCATCGGCGCCGATGCCCTGGCCCAGTCCTGCGCGCGCACGTAGTAGGACTCCGGGTCGACCGCCGGAATTGTCAGGTCCTCGTCGCAGTGATGCGTCAGGTGGCTGCTGCGGTACAGCGGATAGGGCAGCCACAGCGCCACCGGCGGCGTGCCCAATGCGGCGTTGATCCAGGCGATGCGAGTCGGATGACCGTGGATGGTCTCGTGCTGCAGTGAGCCGTGCCAAGCGAGCAGCCAGGCCATGACCGGGATCGAGACCCAGGCGGGAAGCGCATTCCAGGCCAGCGCCAGCCCGGCCCAGGCACCATAGATTGCCGCAGCCACCCCCCAGGTCGGCAGCTCCCACCGGCGCCACAGGCTCGGCTCGTTCACCATCGGAAAAATGCTATAGCGCCGCTTCAGTCGCCGCGCCAGAGGGCTGGCCAGAACTTGACGCAGAGCGCCAGCAGCAGGAGCCCTTCCGCCATGCTGATGGCGACGGCCCAGGGAGCCCCCAGATGGTCGGCGAGCACGCCCATGTGGAGATAGCCGATCTGACCGGTGCCGATGGTCGAGCTGAGCACGCCCATCATGCGCGAGCGCTGATCGGGCGGTGCGAAGGTCAGCATCATTGTCGACTGCATCGTGGCGAAGGCGGCGGAGCCGAGGCCGAGCCCGACGAGGATGACGAGCGAGAAGGCGTAGCTGGTCGAAAGGCCGAAGATCATCGCGCCGAACAGGCAGGCAGCAGAGCCCAGCACGAAGGTCCGCCCATACCAGGCTGGACGCACCACCTGCGCCAGGATGAAGGACCCGACCAGTGCGCCAACACCTTCGGCCGAGGTAAGGAGCCCGACCGCCGCCGGCGCGGCGTTGAGCACGTCCTTGCCGATGACCGGCACCATGCTTGAATAGGGAAAAGCGAGCCCGTTCATGACGACGGTGACGGCAAGAATGCCCATGATCGCCGGCCGCGCCGCGGCGAAACGAAGCCCGTCGGCGATGTTGGCGAGAACGCTTTTGGCGCTCTTGCCGCGCGCGATGGTTCCGGCGCGCAGCGCAAGCGCCATCAGCGTCGAAAGGCCGAACATGACGGCTCCGACCAGGAAGATGGCGCTGATGCCGAACTGGGCATAGATGATCCCGCCGGCAAGCGGGCCGATCAGCCGCGTCGAGTTGACCGCAGCCCAATCGAGGCCCATCGCGGCGCCTAATCGTTCGGTGCCGGCGATCTCGCCGAGCAGCGTCCGCCTGACCGACATCTCGCTCGCCCAGTAGAGCCCGACCAGCACGGCGCCGATGCCGATATGCCAGATCGCGAGCCAGCCGGCGAACGCCAGCATCGCCAGCACGGCATAGACCGCCGTGATCGAGCCAAGCATGATCAGGAGCATGCGCCGGAGCGGCACGCGCTCGGCGAGCGCGCCGATGAAGGCCCCCGCCAGCATCGGCATCAGGCGTGCGAGCGTAATGAGCGCGACCAGGAGCGGCGAGGCGGTGACCTCGAAGACATAGACGCCGACCGCAAGCATGTCGAGCCAACGCATCAGGCCGGCAAGGCCGCCGATCACCCAGGCGAGCCGGAAGGGCCCCTCGCGAAGGAGTTCCCTCATGCCGCCTGGGCGACGAAAATCACCGAGGCCGGCTTGTTCGTCCGGGGATCGACCGGCTCGCGCAGCTCGACGAGTTCCAAACCGGTGGCGTGGAACATCGCGACCCAACTGCCGAGGGTGCGGAAATACCAGGGCGCCGGATCGGTGAAGGCGTCCGAGAAACCGGCCCAGCTCCCCTCGCGCCAGCCATCGGCATAGGGCTGGTCGCCGGTGGCGACGACCGGATGCAACGTCTGAATGACGAGGCTGCCGTCTCCCGCCAGGAGATCGGGAAGACGCCTGAGCAGCTTCGGCACGCTCTCCTCGCCGAAGAGGGCGAAGTTGCAGACGATCAGGTCGAAGCGGCGACCATCGAGCCCCGACTCGGCAATCCGCTCATATCCGGCGACCTCGAAGCGGGCCTTGCCCCCCTCCCTCGCGCGCTCGATCAACGCCGGGATCGCGTCAACGCCGAGCGCATCGAAGCCGCGCCCGGCAAGGGCGTTCGCAAGCCAGCCCTCACCGCAGCCGAGGTCGAGCACCCTGCGCGGCTTGCGGTCGACAACGGCCGCGATCGCGGCCGCATCGGTCGCACGCACGCGACTCTCGATTTCTCGATTGCGCACGGCCTTCGTCCAGGCCGCGGCATTCGTAGCCCAGGAAGACAAGATGTGGGACTCGGACACAGGGCAGGCTCCGGCTCTCGGACGGGAAGGTTTCAACCTAGCAAGGCGCCCCTGCCCCTGCGAGCATGCCCGCGCTAGAATTCCGCGCGGAGGAACGCCATGCATGATCGGCGATCGACTTTGCGACTGGCTCTGGGAGCCGCAGCGGCGCTCTGCCCCCTTTGCCGTGTCGGCGGCGCCGAAGCCGCGGAGGTTCACTGGACCTACGAGGGAGAGCGAGGCCCACCCGCCTGGGGCAAGCTGTCGCCCGAATTCCAGGCCTGCTCGAACGGCCGCGAGCAGACCCCGATCGACCTCAAGGATGCGATTCGCGCCGAGCCGGGCCTCCTCTCCTATGCCTACAAGCGCATGCCCGTGCGCGCCCTCAACAACGGCCACACCATACAGATCAACTGCCCGGCGGGGAGCCAGGCGCAGATCGCCGGCCAGACCTTCGAACTGCTTCAGTACCACTTCCATCACCCAAGCGAGCATGTGCTCGCCGGCCAGCGCTTCCAGCTCGAGCTTCATCTCGTCCACCGCAACAAGGCAGGCGAACTCGCCGTAATCGGCGTCTTCATCCGTGCCGGACAGGCGAACCAGACTCTGCAGTCGATATGGTCTGTGATGCCGACACGGCCGGGACCGGAGAAATGGACGAGCGTGTCGGTCAACCCAGACCGACTCCTGCCCGCGAACTCGACCTATTTCCGCTACTACGGCTCGCTCACCACGCCGCCTTGCTCGGAGGGTGTGCTGTGGACGGTCTATCGCGAGCCGATCGAGGCCTCCGAGGCGCAGATCCGCCAATTCGCGCAGATCTTCCCCAACAATGCCCGACCGGTGCAGCCGCTCAACCGGCGCTTCCTGCTGGGCACGCTTTAGCGCGCTCAGTACTCCGGCGGCTCGTACATGCCGCCATGCAACTTCCATTCAAGCGGTCCGTCGACATCGACGCCTTCGCTCTTGAGGCGGTCGAGCCAGGTCTCGGCGTCGTCGGTCGGCTTGAAGCCGATCGCCTCCCAGTTCGGATGCTTGATCTTGAGCCGCTTGTTGTTCGACATGCCGAAGACGATGGCGGCGCCGACCTTCGGCTGCTTGAGCGCGCGGTCGAACAGCTCGACGGTGTCGCGGTGGCTGAGCCAGGTCGAGAGATGACGCTGCTGGCTAGGCCTCTTCTCGAAGCTGCCGATGCGGACGCTCACCGACTCGATCCGATGCTTGTCGAAGTAGTAGCGGAGCATCGCCTCGCCGAAGACCTTGGTGACGCCGTAGAAGCTGTCCGGGCGCACCGGATCGAGCTCGGTCATGCCGTGCTCGACCGGATACATGCCGTAGGTGTGGTTTGTGGAAGCGAAGACGATGCGCCTGACCCCGGCCTTCCGCGCCGCCTCGAAGATGTCGAAGAGGCCGCGGACGTTGACTTGGTACATCCGCTCGAAATCCTTGGGATCCGGTGCGCCGGCGAGATGGATCATCGCATCGACACCGGCGACGACGCGCGTCAGCGCTTCCTCGTCAGAGAGGTCGGCGATGACTGCCTCCTCGTCGGCGCGGATGTCGGCGATCGGCCGGCGATCGATCAGACGGAAGAGCTCATGGCGGCCGATGAGCCCGGCACGCAGGGTCGAGCCGATGCGTCCAGCCGCGCCCGTGATGAGCACGCGCCGCCAACGATGATCAGTCATGGGAATAGATCCAGCGAAGGAAACAGATGCACCTGAAGCCTAGCTCTACGGCGCACGCCAAGCCAAGCGCACGCGATGACGCGCCGTTTCGCCGGGCGGAAGCCAGCGCATGCCGGGCTTGGTCTTAAGGTCGCCGTCGCAGTCCTCGGCATCCGAGTACGCGGTCCAGGTTTCGAGCGAGAGAAACGGCGCCGTCGCCTTGCTCCAGACCGCGAGGTGCGGAAAGCCATCTGCGGCGATGACGATCGCCGAGCCATCCTTCGCCGTGAAGGCCATCTCGCGGCTCCTGGCACAGGCGAAGACAAAGGCGCCGCCGGCGAAGAGATCGGGCTTCAGGTCGAGGCGCCGGCCGCTCAGCGGCGACGGACGGACGCTGCGCTTGACCAGCCCGGCCGTCGTCAGTTCGGGCACCTCCGCTGCCTCTTCCCGGTCGAACTCAACGCAGTAGTCCTCCCTCGCCCCGCCGGCGAAAGGCCAGTGGAAGGCCGGGTGAAAGCCGATGGCGAAAGGCAGCGGCTCGTTGCCGGGATTCTCGACCGCGAAGCCGACATCGAGGCCGGCAGCGTCGATCTCGTAGTCGAGAGTCAGCCGGAAGGCGAAAGGATACTCCGTGCGTGTCGCCGCATCGTCCTCGAGGACATAAGCCGCGCGCTTGGCATCCGAAAATGCGCGCGTAAAGGTACGAAAGCGGGTGAAACCGTGCCGGAACATCCCGTAGCTCCGCCCGCGCCAGCAGTAGCGGTCATTCTTTAGCGAGCCCACGATCGGAAACAGCACCGGCGCCCAGAACGGCCAATGGCCATAGTCGCCGTGCCAGAGCAGTTCAGGTGCCCCTCTCGGCCGCCACGACCGCAGCTCGGCGCCGTCGCTGGCGACCGCCGCGCTCGCCCCTTCGGAGGCAAGCGTCGTGATCTCGGCCATCAGCCCTGAACCGAGTAGCCGCCATCGACCGGGATCGCCGCGCCGGTGACGAAGTCCGAGGCGGCGCTCGCGAGGAACACGGCGATGCCGGCGTGATCCTCCGGCGTACCCCAGCGGCCTGCCGGCGTGCGCGCCAGCACGCGCTCGTGCAGCCCTGGGATCTGCGCGCGCCCCTGGCGCGTCAGGTCGGTATCGATCCAGCCCGGCAGCACCGCGTTCACCTGGATGTTGTCCTTGGCCCAGGCGCAGGCAAAGGCGCGCGTCATCTGCACCATGCCGCCTTTGGTCGCGGCATAGGGGGCGGTGAAGGAAGCGCCGAAGATCGACATCATCGAGCCGATGTTGATGATCTTGCCGCCGCCGCCGGCCCTCATCGGCTCGTAGACCGCCTGCGAGCAATAGAAGGCGCTCGAGAGGTTGGTATCGATCAGGAATTTCCACTCCTCGCCGGTGTATTCTTGCGGTTGCTTTCGGATGTTGGTGCCGGCATTGTTGACCAGGATGTCGATGCGGCCATGCGCCTTCTTCGCATCCTCGGCCATCTTCCGGCAGGCGGCCTCCTTGGCGACGTCGACCACCTGTGTCGAAACCGGGCCTCCGAGCTTCTCCAACTCCTTCGCCGCTTCCTTGTTCTTTTTCTCATTCCGGCCGACTACGACCACGGCCGCGCCGGCCCCGGCAAGCCCGCGGGCCATGCCGAGCCCGATGCCGCCATTGCCACCGGTCACGATTGCAACCCGGCCCCTGAGATCGAACGATGTCATGATTTCCCCGCCGATGACGTGTGAAGGTCCGAGCGCATCATAGGCCGCGCGAAGACCTGCGCTACCCGATCGTATCGAAGGAGTGAATAAGAGACGCGGCCGCCCGGTGCCAGGCGACCGCGTCGGGGCCATGCGGGCCGGGGGATTGGCCGCGCTTGGCCGCGGTTTCCGCGACTGCTAGACGTCGTGGCACCGCATATCCATTCATAATCATCTCCTTAGCATCCCATGTCGTTGACCTGGATCAACCTGGACCCTTGACGCAGATCAAGGCGTCCAGGCTTGTCGGTCGCCATGATTTAAAGAAACTCGGAGTTCACCATGAACGCCAAAGACATTATGAGCCTTGCTGTCTGCACCGCCAGCCCGGACACCCCGATCAATCACATTGCGATGACGTTCACAGACCGCCAGATCAGCGCCGTCCCGGTGGTCGATGACGAGAACCGGGTCCTTGGCATCGTCAGCGAGGGCGATCTGCTTCGCCGGGTCGAGCTCGGCAGCGCCCCTCGGGCGCGGTGGCTGGATTTGTTCGCCAGCAACGAGTCGCTGGCGCGGGAATTCGTCAAGGCCAATGGCCGCACGGCCAAGGATGTGATGACCGCGCCCGCGATCACCGTCGACGATACGGCCGACGTCGTCGACATCGCCGAACTCCTCGACACGAAGCGTATCAAGCGCGTGCCTGTCGTTCGGGACGGCCGGCTAGTCGGCATCGTCAGTCGAGCCGATATCGTCCGCGCGCTGATCGTCGCTGCCAAGAGCTGGGGCCGCAAGCGGGAGGTCGACGACAAGACGATCCGCATGAAGATCGTCGAGGCGATCCGCCTCCAGCCCTTCATCGACGCCGACAAGGTCAACGTCGTCGTCGAGGATGGAGAGGTGAATCTCTGGGGACAGGTTGAGTCGGCGGCGCAGCGAGCTGCGATACGGGTCATCGCGGAGAATACCCGCGGCGTCAGGAACGTCGCGGACAATCTCATCGAGTGGAAGATGCAGGCCTATGTCTGAGGATGCGGCCGACGACCCCGGCCGCAGGTAGAACCTCTGCCTCGCCTGTCCGCCGTTGATCAGACGGCGAGGATCGTGGCATTTTTCCTTGCTGCTCGCAGGGAACGAGTTCTGTACGCGCTCCTGATTCCAAGTCATCGGGCACGCGTGACGCTGTCGGCAAGGCTCGGGTTTTCCGCTCCGACGATTCCGCGCGCCGACCGCCATGGTCGCAGGATTCGCCTCTGGCAGCGCCGAGGGCAGAGATGAACCTGTTTGCGCCGCCCAGGGACCTCAAGAGTCGCGTGCATGTCAGCATCGTCGACGCACTCGGCCTGAAGCCGCGCTCGAATACCTGGACCGAGCGGCATATCGGCCGCCCGATTCATTCATTCCTCGAAGGCCCGAGCTTCGACCGCGACGGCAATCTCTACCTCGTCAACGCGCCTTTCGGGCAGATCCTCCGCGTGCGCCCGGGCAAGCGCGTCGAGATCGCCGCCGAGTATGCCGGCGTGCCGAACGGCCTCAAGGTTCACAAATCGGGCGAGATCTTCATCGCCGACCGCGAAAACGGGATCATGCGCATGGACCCGGTCTCGGGGAGGATCGCGCCCTTCCTCGGCCGCGACCGCATTCCCGGCTACAAGGGCGTCAACGACCTTTTCTTCCGTTCAAACGGCGATCTCTAATTCACCGATCAGGGCTCGACCGATCTCCGCGATCCCACGGGGCGCGTCTTCCGCTACGCCGCCGACGGGAAGCTCGATCTCCTGATCGACAACGCGCCGAGCCCGAACGGCATCGTCATGAATCCGGCGGAGACGCATCTCTTCATCGCCATCACCTTCGGCCCGCAAGTCTGGCGCTGCGGCATCCTCAAGGACGGAAGCGTCGACCGGCTTGGCGCCTACCAAACCTTCTCCGGCGGTTACTCCGGACCCGACGGGCTCGCCATGGACGAGGAGGGCGGGCTCGCCGTTGCCGTCAACCGGATGGGCTCGGTGTTTCTCTTCGACAAGCTGGGTGAGCCGGCCTTCCGCGTGCGCTCATGCGCCGGCCTGATGACCACCAACTGCGCCTATGGCGGGCCGGAGCGGAAGCAGCTCTACATCACCGAGTCAGAAAGCGGCTCGATCCTCGTCGCCGACGTGCCGGTGGCGGGAGAGAAGATGTTCGGGTTGATGTAGATCCGAAACCCCCTCCCTGCCTTCCCCCGCCTCCGGCGGGAGAGGGTTCCGACTCGTGTCCTCTCTCCCGCCGGAGGCGGGGGAGAGCTAGAGAGGGTGTCTCGTGAGCTTCAACTCAGTTCTTGTAATCCGGATCGGTCGTCTCGAGCGTCGAGAGCAGCGAGGGCCAACCCATGGTTCCGTGCTTGAGCGTCGCGTTGCGGAAGAACTCGCCGAAGAATTCGCAGGTCTTGTCGCTCATGCGCCTGACCTTGGCGCCGCCGGACTGAGCCGCGATCTGCGCGGCGCAGGCGCGCTCCAGCGTGTGCATGACGTAGAAGGCCTCGGCGACGGTGCGGCCTGTGGTGAGCAGCCCGTGGTTCCTCATGATCAGCGCGCGGTGCTTGCCGAGGTCGTTCGCCAGGATGTCGCGCCCCTCGATGCCGGCTTCCATGTGCTCGATGTCGTGGTAGCCCAGGTTCTCGTAGAATAAGGCCGAGTGCTGGCTCGCCATCAGCAGCCCCTCCTCCTGCATCGACACGCCCATGCCGGCGATGGTGTGCGAATGGAAGACGCAGATCGCCTCCTCGCTCCGCATATGAATCGCCGAGTGGATGACGAAGCCGGCCGGATTCACCGGATAGGGGCTCTCCTGGATCTTGCGCCCGTCCTGGTCGATCTTGACCAGGTTCGAGGCGGTCACCTGCTGGAACAGCAGCCCGTGCGGGTTGATCAGGAAGTGATGCTGCCCCGCCGGCGCCGCGACCCGCGCCGAGATGTGCGTGCCGGTCAGATCGACCCAGCCATAGCGCGCCGCCAGCCGATAGCAGGCGGCGAGATCGACCCGCATCTGCCACTCCTCCGGCGAGACCCGGTCCTTCATCGAGGGAACTTGGATCAGGTGCGTATCGGGCATTGGAACTCCTCAGGATTTGCACGATGATAAGGGGGAATTTTCTAACTGGGAACATCAGCGCTGGGCTCCGCCCTCCTGTTGCTCCCCCGGCAGAGAAGTCGCCGGGAAAGGTATGCCGGAGCCGCAAGGGGAGGAGGCGGTCGTTGGGCAGACCTCCTCATTCGCAGTAGAGTTCCCTCATGACTCCTCGCGTCATCCTGATGGTCTTCGACGGGCTCCGCCCCGACATGGTGACGCCGGAGCTCGCGCCCAATCTCTCGCGCTTCGCCGATGCCGGCAGCCGCTTCCCGATGAGCCGCGCCACCTTCCCGACCGAGACGCGCGTCAACTGCGCCTCGCTCGCCACCGGCTGCCGTCCGGGGCGCCACGGCATCGTCGCCAACGTCTTCCACGCGCCCGATGCGGTCGCCGGACGGCCGCTCTCGACGGGCACGGCGGAAGATCTGGAGGCGCTGACCGCCGCCTCGGGCGGCCGCATGCTCGGTGTTCCCTCGCTCGGCGAGCGTCTGGCTCGCGCGGGCAAGTCGCTGGCGGTCGTCTCGACCGGCACTATCGGCTCCAGCATCCTCCTGCATCACGAGGCGGAGCGGCTCGGGCAGTTCCGCTGGTCCTCGCATGGCCGGCGCTACTCGACGACGCGCGCGCTCCCCGCCTTCGAGCGCTTCGGCGAACCGCCGCAAGCGGCCCTTCCCAACACACCGCGCATCGAGCACGCGATGACGATCTTCATCGACCATGTGCTCGGCGAGATCTCGCCCGAGGTCGCCCTCTTCTGGTCGTCGGATCCGGACTCGACCTATCACTACCGCGGCCTGGGCTCGGCCGATGCCAGGGCTTCGATCACCGCCGCCGACGCCGCCTTCGGACGGCTGCTCTCCTGGTGGGAGGCCGGTGCCTCGGAGGCGGGGACGCAGATCATCTGCCTCTCCGATCACGGCCATATCAGCTGCCGCGAGAAGCTGTCGACGACCGATCTCTTCCGCGCCGCCGGCTTCCGCGCCGGCCCGGCGCTGGACGCGGACACCGACGTCGCGCTCGCCCTTTCGGGCCCGATCGGCGTCGCCTTCCGCGATCCCGCCGATGCGACGCGCGTCGGCGCCTGGCTTGCCGAGCAGCCCTGGTGCGGCCTCGTCTTCTCGACCGCGAAGAACGAGATCGAAGGCGAGGTCGACGGCTCCTTCGCCATGCCGCTCTCCGGCGTCGACCACAAGCGCGCGCCGCATCTCTTCTTCACCCTCGCCGATGACGACGAGCTCGATGCTAACGGCGTCGCCGGCACCTGCTATTTCGACTCCAATCTGCCGCTGCTCGGCGGCACTCACGGGGGCCTGCATCCGCGCGAGCTCAATAACGTGCTGATTGCGGGGGGCGATGCCTTCCGCGAGCGCTACGGCTCGCCCTTCGCGGCCGGCATCATCGATGTGGTGCCGACGGTCCTGCATCTGCTCGACCTGCCGCCAGCCGACATCGATGGGCGCGTGCTGATCGAGGCGATGTCGAGGGGCGAGACTCCGGGCGAGGGCAAGCGCCTGATCCACGAGGTCGGCAATGGCAGCTTCCGCCGCCGGCTCGACCGGCAGCGCACCGGCGCCACCTACTACCTCGACGGCGGATACGCGTGAGACCTAGCGCGTGCCGTTCCTGACCGCGAACGCCTGCGCCGGGTCGTTGACGATGACGCCGTCGGCGCCGTCATCGTAGAGCCGCCGGAGCGCGGTTGCGCCGATATTGCCGGTGCCGCCGCCGCCACGGCCGCCGACCGCAACCCAGACCTGATGCCCGCCGCGCTTGGCCGTCTCGATGCCGGCGCGTGTCGCCTCCGCCTCCCAGAGCCGGCCGATGGCGCCGCCCGCGTCGTAGAAGGCCGGAAGCTGCGAGGGCAGGCGCAGCAGGCCCAGCAACGTCGCGTCCGGACAGTAGTGAAGGATGACCGGCGCGAGATCGACGGTCCGGACGCCGATGATGACCTCCGTCGTCATGCCGACCGCGTTGAGCACGCCGAGCATCGGCTCGAGATCGGCCTTTGAGGCGAGCTTGAGGTCGAGCACGACACGGCATCGCCCCCGCGCTGCCATCAGCACGGTGGTGAGGCCGAGAACCCCCATGCGTTCGAGCTGGACCGCGTCCATATCGCCGACATTCTCGTCGCGACCGTGCGTGCGCTTGAGATCGGCGTCATGCGTGCATACGGGAAGCCCGTCGCGCGAGAGCCGGACATCGGTCTCGATCGCATCGGCGCCGGCGGCGATCGCCGCCTCGAAGGCCGCGAGCGAGTTTTCGGGATGGCCGGCAGAGAAGCCGCGATGGGCGATGATGAGGGCTGCCATGTTGCGGAACTAGCGACCAACCCGCCTGAAATGCCGATGACCCATCCGGCCCCCCCCCAACGACCTGTTCGAGGAACGAAAATAGCACCCCCGCGCCGTTTCGGATCACATTTCCGCCACTGGCGACTTCACAGAACCGGCGGGCCCGGTTACTGTTTCTCATTGGAAAAACGCCGGAGGGGTTCCGCGTGGCTCTACGTTCTCTCGTACTTGCCTTGCCGCTGGCCGGCGCCCTCGCCGCAGGGGCTTCCGCGCAGTCCGTGATCAAGATCGTGCCGCAGGCCGATCTCAAGAACCTCGATCCGGTGTGGACCACCGCGACCGAGACCTCCTCGCACGGCTACATGATCTACGACGTGCTGTTCGCGCTCGACAAGTCGCTGCTGCCGAAGCCGCAGATGGTCGAGTCCTGGTCGAAGTCGGCCGACGGCATGACCTGGAAGTTTAAGCTCCGCTCCGGGCTTGCCTTCCATGACGGCGCGCCGGTCGAGGCCAAGGATGCCGTGCAGTCGCTGAGGCGCTGGGCGGTTCGCATGGTGTCCGGAATGACGCTCATGCAGCACGTCGCCGACGTGACTGTGACCAGCCCGCTTGAATTCGAGATCAGGCTCAAGAGCACTTTCGCCCCGGTCCTCGAACAGCTCTCCAACCCCGCCGTTCCGCTCTTCGTCATGCGCGAGGAGGAGGCGAAGACCGATCCCTTCAAGCAGGTCGAGAAGTACATCGGCTCCGGCCCCTTCACCTTCGACAAGGCCGATTGGGTGCCGGGCTCGAAGGTCGTCTACAAGAGGAATCTCGCCTACAAGCCGCGCGCGGAAGCACCCGACGGGCTGGCCGGCGGCAAAATCGCCAAGGTCGACCGCGTCGAGTGGACCTGGATTCCCGATCCGAACATCGCCGCCTCGGCGCTGATCGCCGGCGAGATCGATGCGATCGCGGTTCCGGCCAACGACCTTCTGCCGAAGCTGAAAGCGGCGAAGAACGTCACGGTGAAGACGCTTGATCAGCTCGGCGCGCATGCGATTGTCCGCGTCAATCATCTGGTGCCGCCCTTCAACAATCCGAAGGTGCGCGAGGCGATGCTGTGGAGCATCGACCAGAAGGAATACCTGGCCGCGATGGTCGGCAATCCAGAGGTCGAGAAAGTCTGCTGGGCGATCTTCGTCTGCGGCACACCGCTCGAGTCTTCGGCCGGGCTCGGCGCCTGGGCCAAGGGCCGCGACATCGCCAAGGCCAAGGCGCTGCTGGCGGAAGCCGGCTACAAGGGCGAGCGCGTCGTGCTGATGGACCCGACCGACCAGCCGCTGATCCATGCTGCGACCCTGGTAACCGCCCAGAATCTCAAGGCGATCGGCATGAACGTCGAGCTGCAGGCGACCGACTGGTCGACGCTCGCCGCGCGCCGGCCGATCAAGGACCATCCGGACCAAAATCGCGGCGGTTGGCACCTCTTCCACACCACCGGCCCGGGTCTGGCCCAGGCCAATCCTCTCGGCAACTCGGTGGTGCCGACACCCTGCGACGGCAAGAACTACGCCGGATGGCCCTGCGATGACGCGCTCGAGAAGGCACGCCTCTCCTTCATCGCCGCCGACACGCTGGAGAAGCAGAAAGCCGTGGTCGACGAGGTGCAGAGGCATTTCTACCGCGTGCTGCCCTACATCATCCTCGGCCAGTTCATGGCGCCGGTCGCCTACTCCAGCAATCTCTCGGGCGTGCTCGAAGCGCCGCGCCTCGTGCTCTGGAACGTCGAGAAGAAATCGTGAAGCGAATGCGGCCGAGGCGAAGCGTCGTCTATCGCCTCGGCGACGATCCATCCTCCTACGACACCGCCAGGGACCTGGCGGCCGACGTGCTTCTCTTCGACCTTGAGGACTCGGTCTCCCCCGCCGACAAGGATGCGGCGCGGGGCCGCATGGGCAAAGCCTTCGCCGCCGGCGACTTTAAGGGTCAAGAACGCCTGATCAGAATCAACGGACTCGATACGAAATTCGGGGAGGAGGATCTGGCGTTCGCGGCGAAGGCGCCGATCGACGGCGTCATGCTGAGCAAGGTCGAGACGGCGCGGCAAATGAGAGAGGCCGACGACGCGCTCGGCGGCCTGGGCGCACCGGACGCGCTCCGGCTGTGGGCGATGATCGAGACGCCGAAGGGCGTGCTCGCCGCCGGGGAGATCGCGGCATCCTGCCCGCGCCTGGAGGGGATCGCGATCGGGCTCGGCGATCTTTCGCGCGGCATCGGCGGCTTCCGCCGCCCGGCTCCCTACCGCTTTCCGATGCTGACCGCGCTTTCGACCGTTGCCATGGCCGCCAAGGCGCATGGGCTTGCGGCGATCGACAGCGCCTTCCGCGATCCGCGCGACCCGGAAGGGTTTCGCGCGGCGTGCCTGGAAGGCCGCGAGCTCGGCTATGACGGCAAGGCCGTCTCCACCCAGGAGCAGGCGGCGATCGCGGACGCGGCCTTCGGCCCGAGCCCGCAGGAGATCGACTGGTCGAAGCGCGTGCTCGCGGCCGTATCCGCCGCGCCGAAGGGCGTTCAGGTCAAGGTCGACGGGCAGCTCATCGAGCCGGGCTACATCGACGTCGCGCGCGAGATCGCCGAGATGGCCAAATGGCCGAGGCTCGGCCGATGAGACTAGCGGAGCGCCGCCCTGACCGAGTCCTCGACGACCTGCAGGGTCTCGTCGATCACCGCATCGTCATGCGCGCCGGAGAGGAACCAGGCGCCGCGCTCGAGCGCGCGCACGCCGCGCTCGACCATCGCGCCGGTGAGCTTGACGTAGCGCGCCTTGTCGGATTTCAGGCTGTCGCGATAGTCGGTGATCGGATCGCTGGTGCCGAGCGCCACATGGAAGATGCCGGGGAAGCCCTGCACGCGGTTCGGCACCTGATGGTCGCGCAGGATCGTGCCGATGCCCTCCATCAGCCGCTTCCCGCTCTTCTCGATCTTCCGGTAGACATCGCCCTTGGCGAGCTCGGACAGCACGGCCACGGTCGCGGCCATGTTGACCGGGTGGCCGTTATAGGTGCCGCCATGCACGACCTTGCCGGGCACCATGCTGTCCATCAGGTCGGCGCGGCCGGCGATGGCGGCAACCGGGAAGCCGTTGGCGATCGCCTTGCCGAAGGTGGCGAGGTCGGGCGTCACGCCCAGCACCTTCTGCGCGCCGCCGGCGGAGACGCGAAAACCGGTGATGACCTCGTCGAAGATCAGCACGGTGCCGGTTTCGGTGCAGGCCTTGCGCACGCCTTCGAGGTATCCGTCCTTCGGACGGATGGCGCTGGTGTTGCACATCGCCGGTTCCATGATCACGGCGGCGACGTCGCGCCGGGAGAGCCGCTCCTTGAGCTTCTCGAGGTTGTTCCAGGGCAGCACGTTGACGTTCTTCGACGCCATCGGGTCCATGCCGGGGCTGCCGGGAACCAGGTTCGGCGCATCGGCGGGGCCGGCGGCATCGGCGGCAGGGCCGACGCTGAGCAGCACATTGTCGAGCCAACCGTGATAGTGGCCCTCGAACTTGACGATGACGTTCCGCCCGGTGGCGGCGCGCGCGAGCCGGAACGCCGCCTGCACGACCTCGGTTCCCGATCCGGCGAAGCGCACGCGCTCGGCGCAGGGTACGAGCTTCTGCACCCACTCGCCGGCCTCGAACTCGGCCTCGACCTGGCTCGCGAAGATGATGCCCTTGTCGAGCTGGCGCTTGGCCGCCTCGATCACGCCGGGCGGGTTGTGGCCGAGGATGATCGGCCCCATCGCAAGGTAGTAGTCGACGTGCCGGTTGCCGTCGACGTCATAGAGGTAGGCCCCCTCGCCGCGATCGATGACCAGCGGGGTGGGAGAGACGCCGGCCCGGAAGTTCGAGTTGGTGCCACCGCCGAGAACCTTCGCTCCCCGCGCCATGGCCGCCTTGGATTTCTCGAACTTGTTGAGGGCCATAGCGTCTTCCTCGCCTTGAGGGGGTGGTCGGCGACTGTCCGTGAGCTTGCGTTTCATGTCAAGGATCTGCTATTTCGCTTTGCGAAATCACTGGAGGAGAAATGCGCGACGACTACCTCGTAAAGCCTGTGCTCAAGGCGATGCAGGTCTTGGACTGCATCTGCTCCTCGGACCAGGCCTTGTCCCTGCAGCATGTCTCGGTCGAAGTGGGCCTGCCGAAGACCACGGTCTTCCGCTATCTCCGCACGCTCGTCCAGTCGGGTCTTCTGAGCTACGACCCGGAGCGCGACGTCTACGGCGTCGGCCTCAAGATCATCACCTGGGGCCGCTCGAACGCGCGGCTTCGCAATCTGCGCGACGTCTGCATCCCGCATATGCGGGCGCTGCGCGAGCGCTTCGGCGAGACGGTGAACCTCGGCGTCCTCGACGGTGCCGAGATCGTCTATATCGAGATCGCCGAGAGCCAGCATGCGCTGCGCATGCAGGCGCGCGTCGGCGGCCGCGATCCGGCCTACACCACCTCGATCGGCAAGGCGATCCTCTCGCAGATGCCGGAGGAAGAGCGGCTGCGCCACATCCCCTCCAAGCTCCGCGCCCGCACCGGCCGCACGCTGCGCTCGCTCGCCCAGCTTGCGCTCGAGCTCGACCGCGCCCGCACCCAGGGCTTCGCCGAGGACAATGGCGAGAACGAGGAAGGCTCGGTCTGCGTCGGCGTGCCGATCGTCGATCCGTCGGGAGCGCCGCTCGCCGGGCTTTCGATCTCGGCGCCGGCCGCGCGTCTCAACGCGGCGCGGAAGGCGCAGGTCGCCGCGACGCTTCGCCGCCTCGCCGGCGAGATCAGCCACGGCCTCGACGCGCCGCGCCCGAAGATGATGACGATGCTCCGCCGCCAGGCGTGAACGCGGGCAAACGGGTCCTCATCTGCGGCGGCGGCGCGATCGGTGCCGCGACTGCCTATTATCTCGCCCGACGCGGCGCCCGGCCCGTCGTCATCGAGCGCCACGAGGTCGCCGGATCGGCCTCGGGCAAGTCGGGCGGCTTCCTCGCGCTCGACTGGTGTCGCGGCAACCCTCTCGATCGTTTGGCGCGACGAAGCTTTGCGCTTCATGCCGAGCTTGCCGAGGCGCTCGGCAATCCCTGGGGCTATCGTCGCCTGACCACCTATGCCGGCTACGCGCAGGCGGCGGAAGCGTCGCGGCCTTCGAGCAAGCGCCCCTGGCTTTCCGACCGCGTTGTCATCGCGGAGAAGATCGGCTCGCCCGAGACGACGGCGCTGGTCGAGCCGCACGCCTTCACCAACGGATTGATGCGCGCCGCCGAAGCGCAGGGCGCGGCGCTGCAGCACGGCACGGTCGTCGATGTGGCGCGCGACAGGAAGGGTTCCGTGAGCGGCGCCGTCCTCGCGAACGGTGAGACCGTCGAAGGCGATGCCGTGGTCATCGCCATGGGCCCGTGGTCCGTTCTCGCCGCACGCTGGCTGCCGCTGCCGCCGGTCTACGGATACAAAGGCCACAGCCTCGTGCTCGACACGCGCATCGCCATTCCCGCCGAGGCGCTGTTCCTCGAATACCGCGAGGAAAGCGGCGAGGCGCTGTCGCCCGAGGTGTTCCCGCGCGCCGACGGCACCACCTGGGTCTGCGCCATCTCCTCAACCGATCCGCTGCCGGTCGATCCCGCCGAGGTCGCGCCCGAGGACGGCGCCTTTGGCCGGCTCGAAGCGATGTGCAGAGCGCTCTCGCCCGTGCTCGCCTCAGCGCCGATCCTCAAGCGCCAAGCCTGCTTCCGCCCGCTCACCCAGGACGGGCTGCCGCTGATGGGCGCGATCGCCGGCGTCGAAGGCGCCTATGTCGCGACCGGCCACAATGTCTGGGGCATGCTCAACGCGCCGGCCAGCGGCGAGGCGATGAGCGAGCTGATCCTCGACGGCGAAACCCGCTATGTCGACCTCGCGCCCTTCGCGCCAGGGCGCCTCACGCCGCTCGATCCGGGAAGGCTACGCCAGGGCATGTGACGGGGAAGCGGGCCGGCATTGCCCTGCGTCGGCTCTCGCCGATGAAAGATCGCTATCGTATTGGTCTTGCCGCCGCGCCTCTCCGTTTTATATGACTACAGTAGTCACAGTCCGTCGGAGGCCTGCCATGCGGGAGATTCAGCTGCGCGACGCCAAAGCGAGCCTGTCGGCAGTGGTGGACGACGCTGTCCGGGGAGAGCCAGCGATCATCACCCGGCATGGCAAGCGGGAAGCTGTCATCCTGGGTTTCAGGGAGTGGGAAAGACTGTCGCAGGTGCCGTCGTTTGGCCGGCTGCTGATGGCCGCGCCGATCGAGCCCGGCGACCTGCCCGAGCGCGATCGCGCGTCCTTGCGCGCGGCCGATCTCTGAACGGCGGTGTATCTCGTCGATACCGATGTCATCTCGGCCGGCGCACCGTCGCGGCTTGCTTCCGCCGAATTGATCGCGTGGATGGACGCGCACTCGGAGGCGTTGTTCCTCTCGGCGGTGACGGTGGCCGAAATCGAAGACGGTATCGCCAAGCTGCGGCGCGAAGGCGCATCGCGCAAAGGCGCCCGGTTGGCGGCGTGGCTGGAGGCGATGCTGCACCTCTACGAGGGCCGCATCTTGCCCTTCGATACGCCAACGGCGCGGATCGCCGGAATCTTGTCGGATCGTGCGCGTGGCCGAGGGCAAGCGCCCGGCCTGGCCGACATCATCCTCGCGGCAACGGCGCAGCACCGCAGCCTGACCATCCTGTCGCGGAACGCTCGGCATTTCATTCCGCTCGATGTGCCCGTGATCGACCCGTTCGCGGACCTACCGACCGTAAAGACAGGAGCGAGCGCCATTGGGGCCGGACAGAGGGCCCGCGCTTAGCGAGAGGCGACCTACACCGCGAGCTTCCGCCCCCTCAGATACTGGTTCGGCACTGCGACCTCGTGGCCGAGGGCGTCGGCGGCCCGCCAGGCCCAGAACGGGTCGTTGAGCAGCGCGCGGGCGATCGCGATCGCGTCGGCCTTCCCTTCCCTGATGATCGCATCCGCCTGCTCGGGCCTGGTGATCAGGCCGACGGCGATGGTCGGGATGCCGGCCTCCTTCCGGATCGCCTCGGCGAAGGGCACCTGATAGCCGGGCTTGAGCTCGGGGCTCTGCTTCGGCGAGGAGCCGCCGCCGGAGACATCGATCATGTCGACGCCGCGGGCCTTGAGCTCCTTCGCGTAGGCAATCGAGTCCGCCAGCGTCCAGCCTTCCTCGCCCATGTAGTCGGTCGCCGAGAGCCGCACCAGCAGCGCGCGGTCCTTCGGCCACACCGCACGCACGGCATCGACGATGCGCAGCGGAAAGCGCATGCGGTTCTCGCGGCTGCCACCGCACTCGTCGTTGCGCTTGTTCGAGATCGGCGACAGGAACTCGTGCATCAGGTAGCCATGCGCCGAATGGACCTCGCAGACATCGAAGCCGGCGCGCGTCGCGCGCGTCGCCGCCGTGGCGAATTCCCGGACGATGCGGTCCATGCCGGCCTCGTCGAGCGCTTTCGGGATCTGCCAACCTTCGTCGAAGGCTACGGCGCTGGGGCCGACCGAGATCCAGCCTTCCGCCTCGTCGGCGGGCTTCACGCCCTTCCACGGCGCCGACATCGAGCCCTTTCGCCCGGCATGGGCAAGCTGGATGCCGGTGGCCGCCGGTCCGGTCTCCTTCATGAAACGAACGATGCGGGTCAGCGCTTCTTCATGCGCGTCGTTGTAGAGGCCGAGGCAGCCCGGCGTGATGCGGCCGATCGCGCTCACATGCGTCGCCTCGGCGATGATCAGGCCGACAGCGGCCGCGGCGTAGCGGCCGAGGTGCACGAAGTGCCAGTCGGTCGCGAGGCCGTCGATGGCGCTGTACTGGCACATCGGCGAGATGACGATGCGATTTGGCAGCGTGACGGAGTTGAGCGCGAGCGGCTCGAACAGATGGGGCATGGCTCGGATCGGCGGGGAGAGGGTGGGTTCGGAGAGGGCGCCATCCTTGCCCATCCCGGCCGCCCCTGTCGACCGCGTTCGGTGGGCAGGCATTGCGCCCCGCCGCCACCTGTGTTGGCCTCTCTCGAAGGGGGGCTCTGCGAAGGCGCCTCCTGGTCCGCCTCACCCTTCGACACGCTCAGGATGAGGCTACTCGGGCGTCGATGGGCGTTTTCTTGGAGATCCGTCGAAGAGGAGTCCACATGACCGCCATGCGTTCCGCCGACGATGCACGGCTTTTTGCCGCGAAGGCCGGCGTCACTCTCGACGATGAGGCGGCGCGCAACGCGGCCTCGGCAACGGCGGTGCCGCTCGCGGAGGCCGACAAGCACTCGCGCGCCCTCGCCTTCGAGGCCGAGCCGGGCCAGTTCGCCGCCTATCAGCAACGGTGCAAGCGATGAGCGGCGATCTCGCGCTTCTCTCGGCAGCCGAGCTGGCGCGGCGGATCCGCGGCGGCACCGCCACATCGCGCGAGGCGGTCGAGGCCTGCCTGGCGCGCATCGAGCGCCTCGACGGCACGCTCAATGCCTTCATCGCGCTCGACGAGGAGCATGCGCGGCGCTCGGCCGACCTTGCCGATGCCGAGGCGAAGCGCGGGCGCTGGCACGGGCCGCTGCATGGCGTGCCGCTGGCGCACAAGGACATGTATTACCGCGAGGGACGCATCGCCACCTGCGGCTCAAAGATCCGCAACGAGTGGGTGGCGCCGGCGACGGCGACCGTTCTCTCCCGGCTCGATGCCGCCGGCGCGCTCGATCTCGGTACGCTCAATATGGCGGAGTTCGCGCTCGGGCCGACCGGGCACAACTGGCATCACGGCCATGCGCGCAACGCCTGGAACCCCGAGCATATCACCGGCGGGTCGTCCTCGGGCTCGGCGACCGGCCTCGCCGCGCGGATGTTCTACGGCACGCTCGGTTCCGACACCGGCGGCTCGATCCGCCTGCCGGCGCATTTCTGCGGCGTCGTCGGCCTGAAGCCGAGCTGGGGCCGCGTCAGCCGCGCCAATGCGATGCCGCTGTCATGGACGCTCGACTGCGTCGGGCCGCTGACGCGCACGGTCGAGGACAATGCCCTGATCATGTCGATGATCGCCGGGCCGGACCCGCTCGATCCGACCGCTGCCGAAGAGCCGGTGCCCGACTACGTCGCCGGCCTCGCGCGCGGCGTGCAGAACCTCCGGATAGGTGTGCCGACGCGCTTCTTCACCGAGGCGGAGGCCGAGACGCTGCGCCTGCTCGCGGCGGCGCGCGAGGTCTTCGCGCGTCTCGGCGCCGTGCTGATCGAGGTGCCGATCCCCGACATGGAAAAGGTCGGCGCCTATTTCCCGATGGTGATGGGGCCGGAATCCGCGACCATCCATCGCGAGTGGCTGCGCACGCGGCCCGGCGACTACAGCGCCCAGGTGCGCGCGCGCCTGGAGGCGGGACTGACGGTCCCTGCCACCTTCTATCTCGACGCGCTTCGCGCCCGTGGGCCGCTGCTCGCCGAGTTCACCGAGACGGTGTTCAGCCGCTGCGACATTCTCATGGTGCCGGCCGGTATGTTCCCGGCGCCGACGGTCGCCGAGAGCGAGATCACCGGCGGCCCCGACCTGGTGGCGAAGCTCACCAATTTCCCGAGGTTCACCCGCGTCTTCAATTATCTGGGCCTGCCCGGCCTCACCGTACCGGCGGGATTCACCGGCTCAGGCCTGCCCGTCGGCATGCAGCTCGTCGGCCGCCCCTTCGACGAGGCGACGCTGCTTGCCGCCGGCCATGCCTATCAGCAGGCGACCGAGTGGCACAGGAAGGTGCCGTCCTGAGATCGAGTCCCCTCTCCCTGGGAAGCAGGGGGAGGGTTAGGGAGGGGGCTCCGTAAGTCTGTTTCGCCAAACTCGCCGGCGACATCCGATCTCGCTTCGCTCGCCCCCTCCCCATCCCTCCCCCGCCTTCGGCAGGAGAGGGGGTCAGAACCGGGCATGCCCCCAGAACTTCGCGGGCGGATTCAGCAAGCCGGCGCCGTCGATCCGCTCCAGCATGCGCTCGGTCTCGCGCTGGGCGGCGTCCATCACCTCGCCTTCGTCGACCGTGGTGACCTCGCCGCCGCACATCAGCACGCGGCCGTCGACGATCACGGTATCGACATCGGCGCCGCTGGCGAAGGAGACGATGCGATAGACCGGCATGTTGAGCGGCATCAAATGCGGCTTGTAGAGATCGACCAGGACGATGTCGGCCTTCTTGCCGACCTCCAGCGAGCCGATCTCCGCGTCCATGCCGAGCGCCTTGGCGGCGTCGATCGTCACCATCTCCAGCACCTTGCCCTGGGGCAGGATGCGGGCGTCGCGGAAGTGGCGGCGATGGTAGTGCATGCACTGGAACATGTGCCGGAACATATCGGCGCTGCGGTCGGGCGCGGTGCCGTCGGAGCCGAGCGCGACCGTCACGCCGGCCTCGATCAGCTCCGGCACCGGGCAGCGCCCGCGCACCGACATGATGGCCGAGGGATTGTGGACGATGCGCGTGTCGGTGCGCTTCGCCGCGGCGATGTCCTCCGGCGTCAGCTCGATCGAGTGCGAGAGGAAGGCATCGGGGCCGAGCAGGCCTAAGCCCTCGGCACGCGCGATCGAGCCGGCACGGTGGCCGTCCTGGGTGAAGCCGACTTTGTGCTTGCGCGAGAGGCCGCGGAAGGCAGCCCCCTGCTCCTTGACCAGGCCGAGCTCGGCCTGGCGCTCGGCCGGCAGCTCGTGGTGATGCACAGGGAAGGTCAGCGCGATGCGGGTGCGTCCCTCATCCGAGCCGTGGCGGCGCTTGATCAAAGTCTCGCAGGTCTCGAGCTGGCGGTCGAAGGTGATCGGCTGCTCACGCCACGCACCGCGCTCGAAGGTGGCAAAGGTCTTGGGAAACGGTGGCCGGCAGGAGCCGATCGCGACGACGGCCCGGATGCCGACCTCGGCGACGCCGTCGCAATGGCGCTCGCCGGACTCCGGCGCATCGACGCGCATCACGTCGTCGCCGCCGCCGAGATAGGAGACGCCGGTCGTGGTGCCGGCCTTCAGCCGCTCCAACGCCGAAAGCCGCGCCTCCGCGTGCCAGAACTCCGGCGTCGATCCGACCGAGTAGATGCGCCCGACCGCCTCGTTCCAAACATCGCCGTCGCCGGCGCCGAGCGTCTTCACCAAGCCATGCCCGGCATGGGCATGGCAGTCGATCAGCCCCGGCAGCACCGCCTTGCGATGCGCGTCGATAAGCTCATGGTTTGGAAATTGCTTCCTGAGGTCCGGGCTCGACCCGACGGCGACAATGCGGTCGCCGGTGACGGCGACGGCGCCGTCCTCGATCACGCGCCGCGCCGGGTCCATGGTGATGACGACGCCACCGGCGATGAGAAGATCGGTCATGGGTTCACCCTCGTTTCGATGCGACGTTACTCCCAACCCTCTCCCACCGGGAGAGGGTGTGAGGCGAAGCCGAGCGGGTGAGGGGAAACGGTTGCCACTGTCTCTGTGCCGGAGCCGCAGAGCTAGGTGGGGCCGCTTCCCCTCACCCGCTCGCTGTCGCTCGCACCCTCTCCCGGTGGGAGAGGGTCATTCGGCCATGCCGCAATACTCGGCCGCCGCGGCGAGATAGACCTGGGCGGAGCGCTTGATGCGCTCGACCGAGACCCATTCGACATCGGCATGGGCGGTGTGGTTCGAGGCGCCGTAATAGAAGGTCGGGATGCCGGTGCCGTGAACGTAGAGGTTGGCGTCGCCGACGATCCGGCGGCCAACCACCTTCGGCTTGGCGCCGGTGACGCGCTCGGCGGCGGCGATCACCGCCTTGACCGCGACGTCGTCGACCGGCGTCTCGAAAGGCTCGCGCTCCTGCTCGATCATGAGATCGAGGCCCAGCCTGCCGGCTTCGGCGAAGGGCCGCGCCAGCAACTCGAGCTCGCGCCTGATGTTCTCGACGGTCTTCCCCGGCATCCAGCGCCGCGTGCCGATCAAGGTGCAATGCGTCGGCGTGCGGTTGTAGAGGTCGCCGGCTTCGGCGACGCCGAGATCGATGCGCTCCGGCCCTGCCAGCGGATGGCGGTCGCCGGCATCGAGCTCGCGCTGGCGGCGGTGGACGGCACCGATCAGCTCGCCCATGAAGCGGATCGGGTTCTCGCCGAAGGGCGTGTTGTTGGTGTGGGTGCCGCCCTTGTCCGAGGTGAACGTGATGACGAAGTTCGCCGAGCCCATGCTCATCAACCAGATGTCTTCCTCGCCCTCGACGATGAGAATCCGGTCGGCCTTGGTGCGGCCTGAGTTGAGGTCCGCGATATAGGCCTTGGGCCCGTCCTTGGCGGCGATCGCCTCCTCGTGCCCGACCACGGCCGAGATGACGAGATCGCCTTTGAGCTTCACCTTGGACTCAATCAGCGCCTTGGCGGCACCGAGCCCGGCCGCCATCGGCCCTTTCATGTCGGTGGTGCCGCGGCCATAGATCAGGTCGCCTTCGCGCCGCGGCGGCCAGGCGCCATGGATCGGCACGGTGTCGACATGGCCATTGAGCGCCAAGGTCGGCCCGCCGCCGGTGCCGGGAATGCGCGCATAGAGATTGTTGCGGCCGGGCGTGACCTCGCGCACATCGACGGCAAGGCCGAGCGAGCGCAGCGCGTCGGCGTAGTACCGGCACATCTCCGCCTCGTCCATGGTGACGCTGTTGATCTCGACCATCTCGAGCGTCTTCCTCGCCATCCATTCGCCGTCGGCGCGTTCGATCAGATCCGCCAGCTTTCCGCCCGCCATCCCCGCCTCCGGTTGAACCCGTCCGCCGCCTTCGCCATGATCACCGCCCCCGCCTGCGCACGGAGTCAATCATGACCGCCGCTTCCCCGGAACGCCGCCGCCTTCGCGATCTCGGCATCGCCGTCGGCCGGCTGCCGACTGGCCCGCTCAACGCCATCACCGACGTCGCCGGCGTGCGCGTCGGCCATTGTACCGTGTGGCGCGACGCCCCGCGCCTGTCGCGCACCGGCGTCACCGCGATCTGGCCGTCGGACGATCCCTGGGGCAGCGAGGTCTTCGCCGGCACCTATTCCTTCAACGGCTGCGGCGAGTTCACCGGCTGGATCTGGCTCGAGGAGTCGGGCTGCCTGACCTCGCCGATCATGACGACCGGCACGCATTCGGTCGGCGCGGTGCGCGACGCGCTGATCAACATCGCCGAGGAGCGCGGCCACCCGGCGCATTGGCATCTGGGTTTGGTCGGCGAGACCTATGACGGCTTCCTCTCCGATGCCTATGCGAACGCCGTACAGAAGGCGGAGGTCGAGAAGGCGCTGGATGCGGCGACCGCGGGCCTCGTCGAGGAAGGCTGCGTCGGCGGCGGCACCGGCATGAACTGCCATGAGTTCAAGGGCGGCATCGGCACCTCCTCGCGCGTGGTCGATATCGCGGGAGAGCGGTACACGGTCGGCGTCCTGGTCCAGGCCAATTACGGCGTGCGCGAGGAGCTGTCGATCGATGGCGTTCCCGTCGGGCGCGAGATCGGCATCGACATCGTGCCCTCCGGCCGCCGCGACGCGGTCGCGAACGCCGGCTCCATTCTGATCATCGTCGCCACCGACGCGCCGCTGCTGCCGCATCAGTGCAAGCGCCTGGCCCAGCGCGCCACCATCGGGCTCGGCCGCATCGGCGGCTATGGCCGCAACGGCTCCGGCGACCTGTTCCTCGCTTTCTCGACCGGGAACAAGATGCCGAGCGCCGGCGTCGACTTCCTGGCGAAGCCGGCGCCGCGCCCGCCGATGCCTTGCCGCATGCTGCCGAACCCGGAGATCAACCCGCTGTTCAACGCGACCGCCGAAGCTACCGAGGAGGCCATCGCCAACGCCCTCTGCATGGCCAGGACCACCCATGGCCGCGAGGGCCGGGTCATGCACGCGATGCCGCTCGACCGGCTGCAGGAAGTGTGGCGGAAGCATCGGCCGAAAGGCTAGTACCCGGAATCACAATTGGCTGATACGTCGGTCTTTGAAGCGGCGTTGATGGACGTTTGTCTTGGTCCAGACGAACGGCTTGGCGTTCTGGTTGTAGGTTTGGATGAAAGCATCGATGTGCTCCCGGAGCTGCTTGATCGAGACGAAAGAGGTGCCGCG
>Ga0194132_10001564_pt1 | contig 46127 bp, 44 predicted proteins | sample TA2KigOf80mmetaG_FD_148612 | JGI IMG/M metagenome (GOLD analysis project Ga0194132, IMG submission 148612) | Freshwater microbial communities from Lake Tanganyika, Tanzania - TA2015054 Kigoma Offshore 80m | ecosystem: Environmental > Aquatic > Freshwater > Lake | place: Tanzania: Lake... | reverse complement strand
TGGCCGCGACTCGGCTCAACGCGACGATCGCGCCCTTCGCCGCCGAATATGCGGCCGTGTACTTCATCCCCGTCAGCGCGGAGCCCGACGTGAAGTTGACGACCGAACCCGATCCGGCGGCGCGAAAGAGCGGGAGGCAGAGCTGCATGAGCCGGAACGAGGCCCGCGGACCGGTGCGCTCCGCGAGCTCCCAGTCCTTGAGGGTGACCAGGTCGAAGGCTCGGCTCGGTGCGAAGTACTGGGTGAGGTTGACGAGGGCGTGGAGCCCGCCACCCCGGGCGACGACTTCGACGACCATCTCGAGGTCCTCGTCCTTCGCGGCGTTGCACCGCACGAAGTCGGCTGTGCCGCCGGCGTCGACGATGGATTGCGCGGTCGCCTCGCCGGCGTCCTGGTTGAGGTCCACGATGACGACCTCCGCGCCCTCCGCCGCGAGCCGGCGGGACACGGCGGCTCCGATCCCGCCGGCGCCTCCCGACACGAGGGCGCGACGCCCGGCCAGACGATCCATTCGTACTCCTCCGCCGGGCGCGCCACCGGGGCGCCTGGTGCGGCAACCATACAACAGTTGTCGAATTGCCCCGCGGGTGGCTACGTTGCGCCGATGCTCTCGGTCAGTCGCTGCCCGACGTGTGGCGAGACGGCCTTCCCTCCCCGGGACCAGTGCGCGGCGTGTGGATCCGCGACCTCGGACCCGGTCGTGATCGGCGGTCGCGGGCGGGTGGTCGCCTCCACCTGGGTGCCCGGCGCATTCGGGATCGAGGGGTTCGGGGCCGAGGGGTTCGGGGTCGCCTGGGTCGACCTCGAGGACGGTCCCCGGGTGCAGGTGCTGGTCGCCGGCGCCGCGCCGGCCGCCGGCACGCCCGGAGCCGTCGCCGTCCGGGTGCTGGAGGGCGTGGACCTGCCGGTGTTCTCGGCGGAGTCGGCGTGAACGTCTCGGTCAGGGGAGTCGGGCTCGTGCCCTTCGGGACCAGCGAGCTCCCGCTCGTCGAGCTCGGGCGGGGCGCCGCCCGGGCCGCCCTCGCCGACGCCGGACTCGACTACGCGGACGTCGGAGAGGTGTACGCCACCTCGTCGCTCGCGCCGCCGCAGCACGCGCTCGCCGTCGCCCACGGGCTCGGCCACACCGGCGTGCCCGTCACGGCCGTCGAGAGCGCCTCGGCCGGTGGCCTGGTGGTGCTTCGGGAGGCGGCGTGGGCGGTGCAGAGCGGTCGCTGTGACGTCGCGCTCGCGATCGGCTACGAGAAGACGACGGCGCTCACCCCCGGTGGGATCGTGCCCAAGCCGGTGGGGGTCTGGGACTACGTGACCCCGGCCGCGCCGTACGCGGTCCAGGCGTCGCAGTGGATCGCGGACGGTCTCGGGACGGTGGACGCGCTCGCCGCGCTCGCGGCGAAGAACTGGAACCACGCGCGGGCGAACCCGGATGCGGCCCGGCGGGTCGACCACGAGGTCACGGCGCAGGAGGTCCTCGAGTCGCGGCTCGTCGCGTCCCCGCTGACCCGCATGATGTGCCACGCGTCGGTCGACGGCGCGGCGGCGGTCGTGGTGACGCGCGACGATGCCGGTTCGGCGCACCCGCGGCTCGTGGCCCTGACCCAGACGAGCCTCCCGTACGACCCCGCCTGGCCGCTCGTCGGGCCCGCCATCGGCTCCCCGCTCCAGACCGCCCGCACCGCCGAGGAAGCGTTTCGCGGCGCCGGTCTGTCGCCGGCCGACATCGACGTGGTGCTGCTGCACGACCTGTGCGTGATCGAGGAGGCCATCACGCTCGGCGCCCTCGGGCTCGTCCCGGCGCGCGAGGTGGCCGCCATGGCCGTGGCCGGCGAGCTCGCGCGCGGAGGAGCCCTGCCGACCAACACCGACGGGGGGTGCCTCGCCCGGGGGCATCCGTTCTCGGCCACCGGTCTGGCCCAGACGGTGGAGGCCGTCCGCCAGCTCCGGGGAACGGCCGGTGACCGACAGGTCGACGACGCGCGCCACGCACTGGTCCACGCGGCGGGCGGTGGGGGATCCTGCGCGGTCGCCCTGCTCGCGGGGTAGATGGCCATCCGCTGCTCCATCGGGATCCAGTCGCACGCGGGTCGCCACGGCGCGGACCTCCGCCGCCTGGTCGAGCTCGGTGCCATCGCCGAGACCAGCGGCCTCGACGGCGTCGTGATCGGCGACCACATCGTCCTCGGCAACCGGCTCGACCGCTATCCCTATCCGCCGGTGCACTTCACCTCCGACGCGGTGTGGGCGGAGCCCCTCACAGTCCTGGCCGCCGTGGGTGCGGTGACCGACCGGATCTCCCTCACGACCGGCGTCATCGTCTCGCCTCTGCGCCCGCCGGTCTTGCTCGCGAAGACGGCCGCCACGCTCGACGCGATCACGGGCGGACGCCTGGAGCTGGGCGTCGGCGTCGGCTGGCAGCCCGAGGAGTACGACGCCGTCGGCGCGGACTTCGCCCGGCGGGGGCAGCTGCTCACCGACGGCGTGCGGGCGTGCCGCGCGCTGTGGGGCCCGGACCCGGTCTCGTTCCGGTCGGAGACGGTGTCGTTCGACGGACTGTGGTGCGTGCCGAAGCCGGCGAACCCCGACGGGATCCCCGTGCTCTTCTCCGGCTCGTTGCACGAGCGGAACCTGCAACGCATCGTGGAGCTCGGCAACGGGTGGATCACCCATCCCGCGCTTCCTGTCGACCAGATCGCCGACGGGGTCGAGCGGCTCCGGGGACGGTTCCTCGACGCCGGCCGCGACCCCGGTGGGCTCAGGGTGCGCACCCGCCTCCCCTTCCTCCACGACGGGGAGGAACCCGACTTCGACGCGACCGTCCGCGCGGCGCGCGCCTACGCGGACGCGGGCGTGACCGATCTCACCGCGTTCACCACGAACTTCATCGACGACCCGGCACACGCCGCGGGGCGGATCGCGGCGCTGGGGCAGGCCTGGGCGGAGCACCGGCCCGACTGATCGATCAATGGCGCGGGAGCCCGAGGACGCGCTGGGCGACGATGTTGCGCTGGATCTGCTGGGTCCCGCCGTAGATCGACGATGCCCGGGACCAGACGTACACGTCCCAGCTGAGGTCCTCGGCGAGCACGGCGTCGGCGCCGCGGAGGTCCATGACCGCGTGCCCTATGCACTGGTCGGCCCGGGTCAGGAGGAGCTTGTCGATCGATCCCTCGGCACCGGGGAGCGCGCCGTGGACGCGATCGGTGAGCGAGCGCTGGACCTTCAGCTGCAGCGCTCGGAGCTCGACGTACGCCTCGCCGACGCGCCGCCTCGACATGTCGTCGTCGGGGAGGCGCCCGCTCGCGAGGTCCTGCTCGAGCGACTGCAGATAGGTGCCGATGCGGGCGATGAAGTTGACGTCGCTCGGGCCGCGCTCGTACGCGAGCAGCTGGTTCGCGATCGCCCAGCCCTGTCCGCGCTGGCCGAGGAGGCACGACGCCGGGACGAGCGCGTCGGTGAAGAACACCTCGGCGAACTCGGTGTTGCGCGCGGCGTTCACGATCCGACGGGGCTCCACCCCGGGCGTCGTCATGGGGACGAGGAGGATCGAGATCCCCTGGTGCTTGGGCGCGTCGGGCTCGGTGCGGCACAGCAGGAAGCACATGTCGGCCGTCGCGGCGAAGCTCGTCCAGATCTTCTGGCCGTTGATCCGGAAGTGCGGTGCGCCGTCGACCTGCACGAGATCGGCGCGGGTCGTGAGACCGGCCAGGTCGGAGCCGGCCCCCGGCTCGCTGAAGCCCTGGCACCACTGCGTCGCGCCCGAGAGCAGACCGGGGAGCAACGTGCGGCGCTGGTCGTCGGTGCCGAAGAGGAGGAGGGCGTTGCTCATGTGGCCCACACCCTCGATCGGCGGTGCCCCGAACCCGGCGAGCTCCTCGTTGAGGATCGCCTCGTAGGTCGGCGGCTTGCCGTGACCGCCGTACTCGGAGGGGAACGACAGCGCGATGTAGCCCGCCTCGTAGAGCCTCTGGTGGAACCGGTTCTGGGCCCGGGCGCGCTCCGCCGGATCGTCGGGGATCCGCACGTCGCGGGCATTGGTCTCGAGCCACCGGCGCAGGTCGGCGCGGAACTCGGCTTCCTCGGGGCTGTCGCGGAAGTCCATCAGGCCACTCCGGCGCCGGCGGCGGCCTCCAGCCGAGCGGCGGCGATCGTGGAGTAGTGCGCGCCTTCGTCGCCGAGCACCCGCCGATCGGTCCACACCCGGCGAGCCCGGACGTGCGACAGGTACTCCCAGGTGATCGCCACGCCGCCGAACATCTGGATCGTCATCTCGACGACGTCCCGCCCCGCGCGCGATGCGTACGCCTTGGCCGTGTGTGCAGCCAGCCGCGCCTCGGCGACGTCGGCCTCGTCGACGGCCCAGGCCGCGTGCCAGAGGCAGCTGCGCGCGCCTTCGATCTGGACGAGGCAGTCCGCCGCGAGATGCTGCACGGCCTGGAAGGATCCGACGGGGACCCCGAACTGCCGGCGTTCCGTGACGTGGGCGACCGCGTCGGCGAGCGCGCCGTCCATGATCCCGACGAGGTCGGCCGCGAGCGCGGTGTGCGCGAGCGCCTCCACCCGGGCCCATCGCTCGGGCGGGATCGGAGCGCTCGTCGCGCCCACGTCCTCGGGTGCGCTCCCCGCGGGGACGACGACGTGTCGGCGGGTGATGTCCAGGCCGAGGACGCGTTCGCTTCCGACGGGCACGGTGACGAGCACGCGCCCGTCGGGGGTGTCGTCGACCATCAGCGCGTGCGTTGCCGCGGCGGCGTCCCACGCGATGGCGGCGGTGCCGGGTCGGGCGACGCGCGCGAGGGTGGGCTCCAGGGCCGGGGCGATGCGGACCTCGCCGGCGGCCACCCGCTCGAGCAGGTCGTCGGCCCCGGCCGCGGCGAGCATCTCGGCTGCGATCAGGCCCTGGCCGACGAGCGGGAGCGGGACGAGATGGCGTCCGAACTGCTCGGCGGCCAGCGCGGCCTCCACCCCCGTGTGGTCGAGACCGCTCAGGGCCGGCGATCGCAGCGCGGGCACTCCCAGGCCGAGCACCCGCCCCCATCCCGCCTCGACGTCGCGGTCGGCCGCGTCGTCGTCGGGCACCGTCATCGCGAGGTCGCGAGCCAGGCGAGCCACCGTCTCGTTCCAGAGCTCCTGCTCGTCGGTCAGACGGACGTCCATGGGCACGAGCCTCGCATGCTGGGGGTGCGGCGTCGGGTCGAGGGCAACGGTGAGACGGATAGTGTGCCACTGTATGGAGCCCGTCGCGCCATCCGGATCGCCGGTCCGCCATCCCGTCCGGCTCCGGCTCGACGACGGCCAGCGCGCGCTGCAGGCCGAGCTGCGCGCGTTCCTCGCGGCCTCCATCCCCGACGAGTTCCGGCGGACCGTGGCGAACCCCGACTACCTCCCGCGCGACGCGCACGAGCGCGCGGTCGCCTTCTGCCGCGAGCTGCACGCCCGGGGTTGGTTCGTCCCGCACTGGCCCGCCGAGCACGAGGGAGGCGGTCGCCCGATCATCGAGCAGGTCATCATCCGGGAGGAGCTCGCCTATGCCGGTGCGCCCCTCGTGAACTCCAACGGCACGAACATGCTCGCTCCGGTCCTGTTCCAGTCGGGCACGCCGGAGCAGCAGGCGCAGCACCTCGGACCCATCGCGCGGTCGGAGGTGATGTGGGCGCAGGGGTACTCCGAGTCGGAGGCGGGCTCCGACCTGGCCGCGCTCCGGATGACGGCCGTGCGCGACGGCGACCACTACGTCCTCAACGGCCACAAGACCTGGACGAGCAACGGTCGCCTGGCCGACTGGATCTTCGTCCTGGTCCGCACCGATCCCGACGTGAAGCCGCAGGCCGGCATCAGCTTCCTGCTCGTCGACATGCGGACCCCGGGCATCACCATGCGACCGATCCGGTCGATGACGGGGTACCCGACGTTCGCGGAGGAGTTCTTCGACGACGTGCGGGTCCCGGTCGAGCACCGGGTCGGCGCGGAGCACGACGGCTGGCGTGTGGCCAAGGCGCTGCTGAACGCCGAGCGGACCAACATCACCCGGGCCGCCCAGGCCCAACGCTTCTACGACGAGCTCGTCGAGTGGCTGCACGCCCAGGAGGGGACCCGCCTCGATCTGCGCCGGGACCCGCTCGTGCGGGAGCAGCTCGCGTACCTCGCGGAGCGGATCGCGGTCGGCCGGGCACTGTCCTACCGGATCGCGCACCTCCAGGCCGCCGGGGCGCTCACGCCGGCGCTCGCATCGCTGTCGAAGCTCTTCTGGTCGTCCTTCGCGTTCGAGATCAAGGACGTCGGCACGCGCATCCTGGGCCCGGGCGGGCTGCTCATGCCCGGCGACGCCGACGCGCTCGTCGATGGCCACTTCGCGGAGGGGCTGCTGCTCGGGCTCCTCCACCAGATCGGCGGCGGGACGAACGAGGTGCAGCGCAACGTCATCGGCGAGGCGGGTCTGGGGCTCCCGCGGGAGCCGCGGGCGTGACCACGAGGTCCCGGTAGCGCTCGCGGAGCGCGTGCTTGTAGAGCTTGCCGTTGTCCTGCCGGGGCAGCTCGGGGTCGAAGACGATCCGCTTGGGGACCTTGTAGGCGGCGAGCCGGGCCCGGCACCAGGCGGTCAGCTCGTCGGAGAGCCCGGCTCCGGTCCGGGTGCCCGGGACCACCTGCACGACCGCGACGGCGGCCTCGCCGAGGTCGGGCTCGGGAACCGGGATCACCGCGACGTCCCAGACCTGCGGGTGGGCCAGGAGCACGTCCTCGATCTGACGGGGGTAGATGTTGACGCCGCCCGACACGATCTTGAAGGCCCAGCGATCGGTCAGGTACAGGTAGCCCTCGTCGTCGAGATGTCCGACGTCGCCCAGGGTCGCCCAGCTATGGGCGTCCCGCATGGCGGCGGTGCCGTCCGGGTCGTTGAAGTACACCGACCTCGCCGCCGGGTTCTCGAAGTAGACCGTCCCGGTCTCGCCGGCGCTGAGCTCGTTGCCGTCGTCGTCGACGATGTGGATCACGCCGCGTCGGGCGCGCCCGACCGACCCCGGGTGCTCGAGCCATTCGGCCGTCGAGATGAGCGTCGAGCCGTGGCCCTCGGTGCCCGAGTAGTACTCCCAGACGATCGGGCCCCACCAGTCGATCATCGCCCGCTTCACGTCGACGGGACAGGGCGCGGCCCCGTGGATCACGGTGCGCAGGGAGGAGTGGTCGTAGCGCTCGCGCACCGCTCGCGGGAGCTTCAGCATCCGCACGAACATCGTGGGGACCGCATGGAGCGTGGTCACCCGCCGGTGCTCGATCGCGCGCAACGTCATCTCGGCGTCGAACGCGGCCGTCAGCACCACCGTCCCGCCGAAGCGCTGCGTGATGAAGGCGTACGCCAACGGCGCGCCGTGGCAGAGCGGTCCGAGGGCGAGGTGCACGGTCTCGGGAGAGAACCCGTAGTGGTCGCCGAGGAACCGGATCTCCGGGTCGGGCACGCCGATAGGACCTTCCGGCAGCGGCCCGTGCACGCCCTTGGGGCTCCCCGTCGTCCCCGACGAGTACCACATGGGCGCGCCTTCCGACTCGTCGGCGATCGGCGTGGCGGGCAGGTCCGCGGTCGCGTCGTCGAGGTGCTGCCACCCGTCGGGAAGGGCCGGCACGGCGTCGACGACGACGCGCGCCCGCAGACGCTGCGAGCCGCGTGCCCCGCGGGCCGCAGTGGCCAGCGTCTCCCCGGAGGCGAACACCGCGTTCGCCTCGCAGGCGTCGAGGAGCACGGCGACCTCGTCGCCGGTGAACTGCGGGTTCACCGGGGTGAAGTAGAGCCCCGAGCGCAGCGCGGCCCACACGACTTCGAGGAACCGGGGATGGTTCTCGAGGACGATCGCGACGTGGTCGCCCCGCCGCAGCCCGGCGCCGCGCAGGAGGTGGGCGATGCGGTTCGAGCGCTCGTCGAGCTCGCGGTACGTGGTGCGCTCACCGGTGGCGTCGACGATCTGGGCGACGTGGTCGGGGTGGGATCTCGCCCACGCGCCCGGGTACCGCAACGGTGTCATCCCGCCTCCTGAGTCGTCCCGGGAGGCCCGTGGCGCACGCGTTGCGCCCTGCCCGCCGATTGGACGAGAATGCAGATTCTGTCGCAATGTCATTGTGGCGCGGCGCCCGTCGAGTCGCGAACCCCGAGGAGATCACACCGTGGAACCCATTCGCCTGCGTGACCGGATCATCTACGAGTCGGCCGACTCGGTCGCGACCATGACGCTCGACTGGCCGGAGAAGGGCAACCTCCAGGACCACGAGATGGTGTGGGCCTTCGACGACGCGCTCACCCTCGCCGAGCGGGACTACGACGTCAAGGTCGTGGTGATCAAGGCGAACGGCAAGGGCTTCTGTGCCGGGCACGTGGGGACGGGTGACTACCCGGAGTTCAACGAGAACCGGGCCCGGACCGGCACGACGTGGACCGGCCAGCAGACCCTCTTCGTCGACCCGGTGCTGCGCCTCTGGGAGTTCCCGAAGCCGACCATCGCCGCGGTCCACGGCTACTCGGCCGGGTGCGGGACCTACTGGGCGCTGCTCCCCGACATCACCATCGCCTCGGAGGAGGCATGGTTCCAGATGCCGCACGTGAAGCTGATGGGTCTGCCCGGGGCCGAGACGATGATGGAGCCCTGGCTCTTCATGAGCTGGAAGCGCACCTACGAGTACCTCTACACCCGGCAGAAGCTCACCGCGGCGGAGGCGGAGCACTTCAACCTGGTGAACCGGGTGGTGCCCCGCGACGAGCTCGAGTCGACGGCGGCCGAGATGGCCGCGGTGATCGCCGAGGCGCCGCTCACCACGCTCCGGGCGACCAAGCTCATGGTGAAGCGGGCCTGGGAGATGATGGGCCTGCGGCTCCACTTCCAGTGGTCGAACGACATGGTGAGCCTCGCCGCGCACCACAGCGACGTCCAGGCCCAGATCTACGCGACGACCAAGGAGCTGATCGAGAAGGGTCGGGGCACCGCGCCGAAGATCGGGTAGTCGGCGCGTTCGGTCGGGTCGCCGATCAGACGCGGTGCTCGACCCACGCACCGCCGGTGGCGTGGAACGACGTGCCGTTGACGACGCGCGCGGCATCGGACAGCAGGAGCAGGACCGCGGGCGCCACGTCGGCATCGGTGGGGATGTCCCCCTGCGCGATGACGGCGGTGACCGCGTCGACGATCTCCTCGTACGTGACGCCGCGACGCTGCGCCCACTTCTCCATTGCGTCGTCGAGGTTGGGACCGCGCATAGGTCCGCAGTAGACGGTGTTGCAGCGGATCCCGCGGCCACCGAGGTCGACCGCGAGCTGACGCATCGCGAACTCGAGGGCGGTCTTCGAGGCGCCGTACGCGCCCTGGCCCTTCATCGGCCCGACGCTGCTCATGGTGTTGACGCTCACCACCGCGCCGCCACCGTCGCGCTCGAGCAGCGGGAGCAGGCACTGCAAGAGCCCGAGCGCGCCGAACAGGTTCACCTCGAACGCCCGGCGCCAGTCGTCGAGGTCGATGTCGGGGAACGCACCGAGCGCGCCGACCGAGAACGCGCTGTTGACGATTCCATCGAGGCGGCCGAGGTCGTGCTCGACGGTCGCGGCGATCCGCTCGCAGTCGGCCCGGACGGTGACGTCACCGGCGACCGCCACGGCCGTGCCGCCGGCCGACCGGATCTCCGCGACCACGTCATCGATCACCGGTGTCGTCCGGGCCACGGGGACCACCGTGGCTCCCTCCGCGGCGGCGGCCCGACACAGGGAGCGACCGAGGCCGGGGCCGACCCCGGTGACGACGACGACCTTGTCCTGCAGCAGCATGGGGTTGTGCTCCTCCTCGGCGTCCGGGGTCACCGGTCGCGACGCATCAGGCTGAAGCTCTGGGCGCTGGGCCCGTGGTCGGGGAACGTGGCGAGGAGGAGCGCCAGGGGGACGACGTCCTCGGGGGTCTTGGCCCACTCCGTCGGGAAGGGCGAGTCCGTCCCGACCCGCAGCGTCCCGGTGCCGATGGTCGTCGCGACCGGACCGGGGATCAGCTCGTTCACCGAGATGGCGTCGCCCTGGACCTCCTGCGCGAGGACCCGGGTGAGCATCCACTGGGCGGCCTTCGCACACGCGTACGCCGCGAACTCCGGCGTGCCCCGATGACCCACGCCCGACCCGACCAGGATGATCTTCCCGCCGCCGCGGGCGCGCAGGCGCCCGATCGCGGCCCGGGCACACAGGTAGGCGGCGAAGAAGTTCAGCTCGAGGGACGCGCGCCAGGTGTCGGGGTCGGAGTCGGCCACCGGTCCGCGGCTCGGCATCCCGCCGGCGTTGCACACCACGATGTCGAGCCCGCCCAGCGCGTCCGTGGCCGCGAACATCCGCTCGACCTCGGGCTCCGACGTGATGTCGGAGGGGACCGCGGTCGCGCGTCCGCCGGCGGCAGTGATCTCGTCCACGAGCGACGCGAGGTCCGACGGTGTCCTCGACGCGACGACGACGTGTGCGCCGGCCCGCGCGTAGCCGGTGGCGATCGCGCGGCCGATCCCACGCCCGGCGCCGGTGACGACCGCGATCCGGCCGGCGAGCGGTTGGTCGGCCACCGTGCTCATGTTTCCCGCTCCTGGCGGCTTCGCCGCCGGGCCGCTCGGACCCCGCTCGCCGTCCGGTGCGGGTCTTCTCCGGACAGGGGCTCGCTCACGGCACGACCGTGACGTCGAAGTGGTCGATGTAGGGGCGGAACCGCTCCAGGAGCGTCGCTCGGTCGAGCCCGTACCGCTCGAGGCTGTAGGAGTGCGCGCCGTGCTTCCCGGCGCGGTGGCCGGCGAGGAAGGCTTCCATGCGGGCCCGGGTGTCGTCGGTGAGGGGGAGATCCCAGGTCGAATAGATGGTGTCAACCGCGTCCATGGGGTTGCGCAGCGTCTCGTAGGGGAGGTCGAGCAGGCATCGAGGGTCGTGCCGACCGTGGAAGTCGATCAGGCACGACATCGCGTCCTCGAAGATGTCGGCCCAGTGCGCGCCGAGCGCGTGGAGATCGATGTCGTCGGAGAACGACTGCATCTGACGCTCCCAGAAGTCACAGGCGGACGCCAGCGACACGGTGGGGTCGCGGTGCGAGACGACGAGCCGCGCGTCCGGGTACACGCCGACGAGCGCGTCGAGGGAGAGCGTGTGCGACGGTGCCTTGAGCATCCATCGTTCCGCGGGCTCCTTCCACTGGAGGAGCTGGAGCGTGGCGAGGTGGTGCTCGTACGCCGAGCGCTGGTCGGTGCGGCGATTCCAGGCGTAGTACGAGGGGATGTGGAGGCTGCAGTCGTAGAGCTGCCCCTTGAACTCGTGGGAGATGGTGAGCACGCACTCGGTCGGGCCGTCGGCCTCCTGGAGGTTGATCGCCGCGAGCTCCGGCATCGACGCGTGCTGGCGGGCGATCTGGCGCTCGAGCCGGGCGACGCGCTCGGCGTCGGCTGCCGGGTCGAGGCCCGGCGGCGGGCACGGGATCGCCGCTTCCCACCGCCGGAGCGATCGGCTGTCGGGGTCCTGCGCGAGCAGGTACGAGAGGATGGTGGTGCCGGTGCGCCACAGGCCGACGACGACGACCGGCGCCTCGATCCGCTCGGCGCCGATCTCGGGGTGCCGTCGGTGCCAGTCGTAGAGCTCGAGGCGGTTCTCCAACCGGCCGCGGATCATGGCCGCGAGCTGGGCCCGACCCGGGTCCGAGAGGCGGGCCTCGGACTCGGCCGAGGCGATGAGCACGTCGAGACCATCGCGGAAGGTGGGGGCCCCGAAGTCGTCGAGCCCCTTGGCGTTCGCCGCCTCCTCGAGCAGCGTGCCGGCGTCCAGCGTCGTCATCGTGGGCGCTCCGCTCACCAACGGAAGCGCCCGGCAACGTGCGCGTGCCGTTCGGCGATCTCGGCCGCCCGCTGGCCGGGTGAGACGACGGGAGTGTCGGCGGGGAGTGTGTCGCGCACGCGCGCGAGCGCCACGACGGCGGCGGTCGGCTGAGGCGCGGTGGGCGTGAGTGCCGCCCGGAAGAGCATCCCGCCCCGGGGGTGGCCGGTGACGTCGAGCCAGTTCGGGACGCCGGGGTCGGTGTGGGCGAGCACGAGCCGGATGACGCCGTCGTCGTCGACCCGGGCCTGGCGGGCGTTGCGGCTCGTGATGCGGGTCACGAAGTCGAGCGACTGCAACCAGTAGTTGACCAGATGGAACCCGAGGTAGGTGTCCTCGGCGGGCGCCGCGACCTCGACGACGAGCGCGTCGTCGACCCCCAGGTCATAGAGGCCCCAGCAGAAGAACGCACGCGCCGCGTTGATTTGGACGAGCTCGCGACCCTGTAGGCCGGGTGCCTCGAAGGTGTTGGGGGCGATCCGGCCGTAGAGGCCGCGCGCGTAGTCGATCCAGTAGCGGGTCTGCGTCTCCACGAACTCGGCGGTGCGGTGCAGGCGCAGGGCCATCACCTCGGGGTCGAGCGGCGGCGTGCTCGCGCCCTCACCGCCGATCCGCTCGATGCGGAAGTCGCCCGGGACGTCGTCGGCCCGCCACGCACCGAACACCTGGCGCACCAGGAAGCTGGTGGCGTCGTCGTCGACCGCGAACCAGTTGCGCGCGCGCGGCGGACCACCGACGTAGAGCTCGATGGAACCGTCGTCATCCACGTCGATCTCGGTCGTGTCGAGCTTCGAGATGGTCCGGGGGGTAGCGACGACGCCCGGGAAGCCGACGCTCACGCTGAACTCGAGGAACTGCGCCGTGCCCCGAGAGCCGGTCACCCGGTACGCGTGGCCCGGGTTGATCTTGGCGATCTCGTACACGTTGTCGGGGTTGTCGAAGCCGATCTTGGTGTCGAGCCCGATGCGGTGGAAGAGCGGGTTGTCGGGCTCCGCGTAGTGGAGCTCGCGTCGGAGGCCGAAGGAGATCACCTGCGCCCAGTAGTCGTAGCCCTCGGCCAGCGCCACGCCGTGGTCGGGCACGTCGGGCGCGTCGAGGATCGCATCGGCGCTCGTGATCGCGCGTGCGAGCCGGGCCCAGGCCTCGGCGATCGCCGCGCGCGACGGGTCGGTGTCGTCGGTGGCCACCCTCCGCCTCCGATCGGGGACGATGTTGGGCGATATGACGGAAGTCGTTCTATTGGCTCGTCGGTGGATCCGCAAGCGAGCCGGCCGGGTCGGGTGCGAACTGCAGGAGGTGGCGGCCGTCGGGGAGCGCGCGCCAGGTGGCCCGGACCGGATCGCCGATGCGGACCGCCTCCGGGTCGCAGTCCACGACGTTGGTCAGCATCCGCGGCCCGCCGTCGAGGTCGACCAGGGCGACGGCGTACGGGACGGCGTCGGTGAGCTCGGGCGCGGGGGCGCGGTAGTGCACGCTGACGGAGTAGACGGTCCCCCGACCGGTCGACTCGGTCCAGGTGAGGTTCCCCGACAGGCAGGTCGGGCAGACGGCCCTCGGGTACCAGACCGGGGCGCCGCAGTCGTCGCACCGCTGGAACACGAGGCGCTGGGTCCGCGTCGCGTCCCAGAACGGTGCGGACGCGGCCTCTTCCGAGGGGACGGGCGGCACGATCATGCGGTGGCCTCGCTTCCCAGGACGATCGTCGAGGTCGCCGAGAGCACGCCGCCGCACCCGTGGGCGAGGACCACGTCGACGTCGTCGACCTGACGGGCCTCGGCCTCGCCGCGCAGCTGACGCACGGCCTCGACCAGCAGGAACATCCCGAACCCGCCGGGATGCGTGTACGAGAGGCCGCCGCCGGACGTCTGGCCGGGCAGCGCCCCGCCGGGGCCGAGGGTGCCGTCCCCCACGAACGGCCCACCCTCTCCCTTCGCGCAGAAGCCGAGATCCTCCAACGCGAGGAGCACGGTGATGGTGAACGAGTCGTACAGCTGCACGACGTCGACCTCGGCGGGGGAGCAGCCGGCCATCGCGAAGGCACGCGCGCCGGAGACTCGGCCGGGTGTCGACGTGAGATCGGGCATCTGGCTGATCATCGAGTGCGTGTGGTGACTGCCCGCGCCGAGCACCAGGACCGGTGGCCGGAGAAGGTCGCGGGCCCGCGCCGTGCTCGTGAGCACGACGGCGCCGGCGCCATCGGTGACCGGGCAGCACTCGAGCCGGTGCAGCGGCGAGGCCACCATGGGCGATGAGAGCACGTCGTCGACGGTGATCGGCTCCCGGGAGAACGCACGCGGGTTGCGCGTCGCCCATGTCCGCGTATCGACCGCGATGCGGGCGAGCTGCTCGGGCGTGGTGCCGTACTGCGCCATGTGCCGTGCGGCCGCGAGGGAGTACGCGCCAATGGGGAGGAAGATGCCGTAGGGCATCTCCCACTCGACTCGCTCGGGAGTGGCGAGCACACCCATCCCGGCGCCGCCGCGGCGCCGGTTCGAACGCGGGGTCGATGCGTACACGATCACTGCGGTCTCGCACAGCCCCAGCGTGATCGCGGCGGCCGCCTGCTCGACGTGCAGCTCGTACGACGAACCGCCGGTCTGGGTCGAGTTCGTCCAGGTGGGCTCCACCCCCAGGTACTCCGCCAGCTCGACCGACGGCATCATGGTGCCCCCGGTGCAGGTGAAGAGCCCGTCGACGTCGGCGATGGTCAATCCGGCCTCGGCCAGGGCCGCCCGAACCACGCGGGCCTCGATGGCGCGGAGCTCGCCATCGAGCTCGCCGGTCGGCGACACCTCGTCGGCGACCCCCACGATCGCCGCGCTCCCTCGCATCGGGTGGCTCATGGCGCGTCGGGGGCCGCGGTGGCGAGCGGGAATGCGACCCTCGCCGTGCCCGGCGCGGTGCTCCGACCGTCTCGGGTGACGACGTCGACGTCGACGGTCACCAGCACCTCGTCACGCGCGAACGACACCGCAACGACCGTTCCGTTGGCGGTGAGCACGTCGTTCTTCTGGTGCCGGGATCGGTACTCCACGTGCAGCTCGCGGATCTCGGCATCGTCGCCGGCCCATTCGCGGAGAAGGTTGGCGACATAGGAGAGACGGAGGTTGCCCATGCCGAACGCGCCCTGGGGGTTTCCCGCCCTTCGGCCGGCGTCGTCGTCCATGTGCACCGGGACGAACTCGTCGTTCACGGCCGCGAATCGGTTCCACGGCTCGATGCCACTGGGGGCGACCCACGGCGGCAAGCGCTGCCCCGGCCGGAGCTGGTCGAACTCGATGGTCATGGGTCTCCGTTCTCAGTCGAAGTACTCCCCGCCGTTCGCGTCGAGGACGTGCCCGGTGATCGCGCGCGAGAGGTCGGAGAGGAGGAACACCGCGACGTCGGCGTACTCGGCGCCGGAGGGAAGGCGGCGCAGGGAGAGGTTCGACGCGTACTCGGCGCGGACGGCCTCGACGGGGACACCGCGCGCTTGCGCTCGCACCTCGAAGTACGCGCTGAGCCGTTCGCCGTCGATCTTCCCGGGCGCGAGGGTGTTCACCCTGATGCCTGACGGTCCCAGCTCGAGCGCGAGTGAGCGCGCGAACCCGAGCAGCGCATGCTTGGCGATGTTGTAGGCACCGAAGTCGGGCTTCGGATGGCGCAGGATGGCCGAGTTGACCATCACCACTGAGCCGCGTTGCCGGGCCACCATGGTCGGGACGACAGCGCGGGTGAGATGGAACGCGGTCAGGAAGTTGGCATCCAGGCTCTGCTCGACGTCCGAGAGCGGCGCGGCCGCGATCTGCGTCAGCGGGGGGACCACGGCCGCGTTGTTCACCAGGCCGTCGATCGTGCCGAAGCGCGCGAGGGTCTCCTCGACGATGCGGGAGGCCTCGTCGGCGTCGGCGGCGTCGGCAGCGACACGGTGGGTGGAGGCCGCGTCGCCGATCTCGGCCTCGATCGTGCGCAGGCGCTCCCCGTCGCGGGCGACGAGCACCAGGCGAGCGCCTTCGCGGGCGCACGCGAGCGCCAGGTCGCGGCCGAGCCCGGGACCCACTCCCGACACGATCACGGTGCGGTCCCGGAGCAACACGTCAGTGGTAGACGAGCGTGTGGACGGCGTCGCGGACGTCCTCGCCCCGCTGGTTGCGCCACTGGTGGCGGAAGTCCACGAAGAGGAGGTCACCGCTGCGCCCGCGCTTCGCCCGCCATTCGACGAGCTGCGACCGGGCCGTGATGCGGTCGCCGGGCCGCACGGGGACGCCGAACCGGATGCGACTCCCTCCGTTCACGCGTCGGACGCGGGGCGAGGTCTGCCCGTCGAGAGCGCGGCGCGACCTCTGCGGTTCGATGGGCCACGCGAACGGGTTGAACTCGGCGGGGGCGATGACGCCGCCCCACCGCGTCGTCTGCGCGTACTCCTCGTCCCAGTAGAGGCGTGGCGGGGTGTGCGGCCAGTACACGGCGATCGCCCAGCGCCGGATGTCGGAGACCGACACCGCGGGACTCGGTGGCCCCCAGTCGGTCCACCTCCCGCGCTGCTCGCGCATACGGGGCGTCAGCAGCGGGCCGACGTCGTTCACGTCCGCATCCGCCCGCCCTCGACGAAGAGCGTCTGTCCGGTGACGTAGCTGGAGTCGTCGCTCACGAGGAAGACCGCGGCGCGGCCGATGTCGAGCTCGGGGTCGCCCGGTGCCCGGCGCAGCGGGAGGGCGGCCGCCTGACGCTCGACCCGTCCCGGGTGCTCCGCGGCAAACGCCTCCCACCGTGGGGTGCGGGCGAACGGGCACAGGGTGTTGACGTGGATCCCGTGGGGCCCCCATTCGCGGGCGGCGACCCGGGTGAGGGCCCGCACGGCCTCCTTGGCGGCGACGTAGCTCGCGGCGCCCGCGTCGCCGTCGAGCGCTCCTCCCGAGCCGATGTTGAGGATCTTCCCCCCGCCTCGGTCGCGCATCGGCACGAAGCACGCCTGCATGAAGTAGAGGGTCCCGAGCGTGGCGGTCCGCCACGAGCGCTCCATGTCGTCGTCGGAGGTCTGCTCGAGGGGGATGCCGAGCGCGAAGTCGTGCGCGTTGTTGACGAGGATCGCGATGGATCCGAACCGCTGCATCACCTCGTCGGTCGCCGCGGCGACCTCCTCCCGGCGCCCGACGTCGGCCGTCACCGCGACGGCGTCCACCCCACGGGCTCGACACGCGTCGACCGTCTGCTGCGCGGTCTCGACGTTCACGTCGACGACGGCGATCCGTGCGCCCTCGGCGGCGAGCGCCAGGGCGATCCCGCGTCCGACACCCTGACCGGCCCCGGTCACGACGGCGACACGCTCGGCGAGACGGCCGCGGGTCATGGCGTCGACTGGCGACGTGCGCGTTCGTGGTGCATAGTGTGGTCGAGCGTTACAGTACAACAAGTTCCGTGCTGTTGTCTCCTGCTCCGCGTGCGGGGTGGGGACGGGTGGAGTCTGGGGGAGCCGTGGACGTCGGAGACCTCGTCCTGATCAGCGTCGACGACCATGTGATCGAGCCGCGCGACATGTTCGAGGGACGCGTTCCCGAACGGTACGCCGACCGGGCGCCGCGGATCGAGACCGACGCGCGGGGCAACGAGTTCTGGGTCTACGAGGGCCGGGTCCTCCCGAACATCGGCCTGGGCGCCGTCGCGGGTCGGCCCAACACGGAGTGGGGCTTCGAGCCGGCGCGCTTCGACGAGATGCGCTCCGGGTGCTACGTCGTCGACGACCGGGTCCGCGACATGGACATCGCCGGCGTGATGGCCTCGCTCTGCTTCCCGACGTTCCCGACCATCTCGGGGGCGCTGTTCACGTTCCACGGCGACCGTGACATCTCCGCGGTCATGGTCCGTGCATACAACGACTGGCACCTCGAGGACTGGGCCGGTGCGCATCCCGATCGGTTCATCCCCATGGGGATCCTCCCCCTCTGGGACCCGGCGCTCGCCGCCGCGGAGGTCCGTCGACTGGCCGACCGGGGCTGTCGTGCCATCACGATCCCCCAGCACATCAACGCCTACGGCCAGCCGCCGTGGCAGGACCCGCACTGGGACGCGTTGTGGGGCGCGTGCGTGGAGCTGGGCACCGTGGTCAACGTCCACATCGGCACCGGCGGTGGAGTGGCCGTCCCGTCCGATCTGACCTCGTACCTGGCCTACAACGTCATGGTCGCGAACGACACGCCGCGCTTCGCGTCCGACCTCATGTTCTCCCGGGTCATCCAGCGCTTCCCCGAGATCACGATCGCGCTGTCGGAAGGCGGGATCGGCTGGATCCCCTTCCTGCTCGAGCGACTCGAGGACACGTACTCGCGTCAGCGGGCGTGGACGGGAGACGACCTCGGGCCCGGACTCACCCCGACCGACGTGTACCGCCGCAACTTCGTCTCGTGCTTCATCCGGGACCGGTTCGGGATCGAGAACCGTCACCACATCGGTGTCGAGACGATCACGTGGGAGCTCGACTACCCCCACTCCGACAGCTCGTGGCCCGATGCTCCGGAGCAGCTGCTCGCCCAGCTCGACGGATGCACCGACGACGAGATCGACGCCATCTGCTGGGGCAATGCGGCGCGCGTCTTCGGCTACGACGCGGTCGAGCGCCTCGGCCGCGACGCGTGCACGGTCTCCGCACTCCGTAGCGGCCTCGATGCCGTCGACCTCGATGCCCCCAAGGTCGACGCGGGGAGGGCTCCGATGGCGGGGCAGGAGCCCATCACCTACGGCGACATGAAGGTGCGGATGGCGTCGGTCCTCAGCGGTGGCGTCGACGGGTGATCCGCCGGCCGTGACCGCACTGGAGCACGTTCGCATCTGCGACCTCACGGGGCAGCTCGCCGGTGCCGGAGCCACCAAGATCCTGGCGGCCCTCGGCGCCGAGGTGATCCGGGTCGAGAACCCGCGGAACCAGGGCCGCTGGGACATGATGCGCACCGTCGGGCCCTACGTCGACGACCGGCGGGGTCCGAACCTCGGGGTCGGGTTCAACAACCACAACGTGGGAAAGCTCGGGGTCACGATCGATCTGGCGGATCCGCGGGGCAAGGAGCTGTTCGCCGACCTGGTGCGGATCTCGGACGCCGTGACCGAGAACTTCGCCGCCGGCGTCATGGACCGCCTGGGCTTCGGGTACGAGCAGCTCCGGGGCTTGCGCGAAGGCGTCGTGTACGTGTCGAGCAGCGGGTTCGGCGCCGACGGTCCCTACCGGGAGTTCAAGACGTGGGGTCCGATCGTCCAGGCGATGTCGGGCCTGACGTTCACGTCCGGTCTCCCGGACATGGAGCCGGCCGGGTGGGGCTACTCCTACATGGACCACATGGGCGCCTACGCGATGGCGCTGGCGCTGCTGGTGGGGCTGCACGTCCGGGACACGACGGGTCAGGGTCAGTGGATCGACCTCGCCACCACCGAGGCGGCGCTCACGCTCCACGGTCCGGCGCTGCTCGACTGGACCGTCAACGGCCGGGGCCGACGGCGACCCGGCCAGCCGAACGGCAACCACGCCATCTACGACGAGATGGCCCCGCACTCGGTGTACCCCGCGCGCGGCGACGACTGCTGGGTCGCGATCGCGTGCCGCGACGACGACGAGTGGGTGCGCGCCGCGGGCGTGCTGGGCTCGTGGGCGCACGACGAGCAGTGGCGCACGCTGGCCGCGCGGCTGGCGCGCCAGGACGAGCTCGACGCGCGCATCGCGGCGTGGACCGCCGACCGTGATGCGGAGGACACGGCGCGGGCGCTCGTGGCCGTCGGGGTGCCCGCGAGCGCGGTGCGCCGGCCACCGGAGCGCATCGACGGGGATCCCGACCTCGCGGGGTGGGGCCTGTTCCCCGAGGTCGAGCACCCCGAGATCGGACGGACGCGGGTGGAAGGCCTGCCGATCCACCTCTCGGAGACCGACTGGTCGATCGCGTCCGCGGCGCCGTGCCTCGGCCAGCACACCGACTACGTGCTCGGCGAGCTCCTCGGCCGCGACGCCGACACCATCGACGAGCTCCGCGCCGCGGGTGTCGTGTGAGCGCCGCCGACGCGCCCCCGGCCGCGCTGGGCGACCTCCGGGTCGTCGAGCTCGCCGGTGAGTTCACCGGCCTCGCGGGGCGGCACTTCGCCGATCTCGGCGCCGACGTCGTCGTGGTCGAGCCACCGGGAGGCGCCGCGATCCGTCACCTCCCACCGTTCGTCGACGACGACCCCCACCCGGATCGGAGCCTGCGGTGGTGGTCGGAGGCCGCGGGCAAGCGGAGCGTCGTGCTCGACCTCGACCTCGCCGCCGACCGCAGCCGGCTCGAGGTGCTGCTCGGCACCGCCGACGTGGTCCTCGAGTCCGACCTCGGGGCACGCCTCGCCGCGGTCGACCTCGTCCCCGACACCGTGCTCGCTCGCCATCCGACGCTCGTGTGGGTGTCGATCACCCCGTTCACCCGGGACGGCCCCCGGGACGGGGAGCCGGCGTGTGACCTCACGATCCTCGCGGGCGGCGGACCGATGTGGAGCTGCGGGTACGACGACCACCGGCTGCCGCCCGTCCGCGGGCAGGGCTACCAGTCGCACCAGATGGGCGCGGTCTACGCCGCGATCGGCGCGCTCGCCGCGATCGCGGCCCGGAGGCGGACCGGACGAGGCCAGCGGGTCGCGGTGAACCTCAACGCGGTGGCGAACACGACGACCGAGATCGCCACCTACAACTGGCTCTCGGTGCAGAGCGTCGTCCAGCGCCAGACGGGGCGCCACGCCGCGCCGGTCGTGACCGAGCCGCTCCAGGTGCGCACCGCCGACGACGGCTACGTGACGACCGGCGTGCCCCCGCGCACGCCGGCGCAGTTCGCGGCCCTGGCCGCGTGGATCGCCGAGCTCGGCCTCGCCGACGAGCTCCCGGAGGTGGTGTTCCTCCAGCAGGCGAGCGACCCGGATCGCGCCCTCGGTGCTCCCGAAGGGAACGCCACCGTCGATGCGATGGCCGTCTACTCGGCATCGCGTGACGCCATGAACCTGATCGCGTCGCGGCTGCCCGCGCTCGAGTTCTTCGTCGGCGCCCAGCGACGAGACCTGCCGGTCGGGGCGGTCCTCGCGCCCGAGGAGGCGTTCGAGAACGAGCACTCGGTCGCCCGGGGGATGCAGGTTCCCGTGGACCACCCGGAGCTGGGCCGGACGGTGCGGTACCCGGGGCCGCCGTTGCGCCTGATGCGTACGCCCTGGCGGATCGTCCGCCGCCCGCCGACCGTCGGTGAGCACACTGCCGACGTGTTGGCCGAGCTGGGAGCCGATCCGGGACCGCTCGCCGGATGACCGAGGTGGCCCCGAGGGGCGCCGCGGATCCGGGGCTGCTCGCCGGGCTGACCGTGCTCGAGCTCGGTGACGGGATCGCCGGTGCCGTCGCGGCCGCGCAGCTCGCGGCCATGGGCGCCACCGTCCACAAGGTCGTGGGGGAGCACCGCTCGGTGCTCGACCACGAGCCGCGCGTCCCGGGTGCCGGCGCGCTCGTGGTCGCGGTCCTCGACCGCGCCAAGGTCATCCATCGGGTCGCGGACGCGGCGGTGGCCGACGACCTCGTGGCCGCCGCGTCGGTCGTGATCGACGATCGCGTCGACGGTGTCGGCGACCCCGATCGCCACGTCGAGGACGTCGGCCGGCGGAACCGCGCGGTGTGGGTCACGATCTCGCCGTTCGGCCTCGACGGCCCCCGGGCGCCCCAGCCCGGAGGAGAGCTGGTCGCCCTCGCCTCGGGTGGCCTGCTGTCGACCGTCACCGTCGAGGGCGAGGACGTCCCGGTGTCCCCGCCCGGCTTCCTCGCGATGCGGGCCACGGGGCACGTGGCCGCGTTGGCCGCGCTGCACGGGTTGGACCGCCACCGCGAGACCGCTGTGCCGGTCCACGTCGATGTCTCGGCGCAGGAGGCCGTCGTCATGGTCGGTGCGCTCCCGGAGTGCGCGCACGTGCTGTACCGGTGCCCGGGCCGGGCCGGGAGCGGCCGCTACGTCGCGCCCTCGGGTGCCTTCCCGTGCCGCGACGGGTTCGTGCGCATCGCCGCGATCGAGAACCACCAGTGGGCGGCGATGGTCCGCGTGCTCGGCACCCCGGCCTGGACCGAAGGACTCGAGGACCGGCCCGCGCGCGCGGAGCATGCGGCGTTCATCACCGAGCGGGTCGGGGAGTGGGCTCGCGAGCTCGACAAGGACACGTGCGCGGCGATGCTCCAACGCGAGGGTGTGCCCTCGACCCCGGTCAACGGGCCGGACGAGATCCTGGCCTCGGCCCAGTTCCGCCATCGCGACTTCATCGTCGAGGACGAGGTGGAAGGCGTCCGGATGTGCGTGACGGCGCAACCGTGGGTGCTGGACATCGAGGCGCCGTCGCACGTCGCGGAGTGGCGGCCGCTCTCCGAGCTGCGCATCGCCGAGTTCACCCACGTCCTCGCGGCACCGATCGCCGGTGCGCTCGTCGGCGCGATGGGCGCCGACGTCGTGCGGCTGGAGGAGCTGGACCGCCTCGACCTGTACCGACGCACGGGACCCTTCGCCGACGGGGTGTCGGGGATCGAGCGCGGCGCGTACTTCGCGATCGCGAACCACTCGAAGCGCAGTGTGGCCGCCGACGAGACGGCCGCGCCCACGATCGCCCGCCGGCTCGTCGACGGCACCCACGTCGTGCTCGAGAACGTCGGCGCCCGTCGGCTCGAGCGGCTCGGAGTGAGCCCGGCCGAGGTGCGCGACTGCGACCCGCACGTCCTCGTGACGAGGCTCTCGGGGTTCGGGAGCGACGGTCCGCTCGCCGGCTATCGCGTCTACGCCAACAACGTCCAGGCGTATGGGGGGCTGGCGTTCTTGAGCCGGGACCGTCAGGGTGAGCTCGCCCGGGTGGGCACGGTCCTCGCCGACGTGCTCTCGGCAGTGGTCACCGCGACGGCGATGGCCGCATGGTGGCTGGGGCCGCGGCGATCGTGCGGGGGGACGTTGGACGTCTCGATGGCGGAGGTCGTCGCGACGACGGTGGACGAGTTCGTGGCCGAGGCGTCGGCCGGCAGCTCGCGGACGCTGCCCGTCGGCTGCGAGCTGGCGCCGTTCGCGCCGCACGGCGTCTACCGGACGGCCGACGACCGGTGGCTCGCCCTGTCGGTGCAGTCCGACGACGAGTGGCATCGCGTCGGCGCCGCGCTGCAGCAGCCGGACCTCGCACGCTCGGAGTGGTCGTGCGCGGCGGCGCGTCTCGACGACCGCGCGGGGCTCGACGAGATCCTCGGTGGGATCGTCGGCACGCGCCTCCTGCCGGACCTGCTCGATGCGCTCGTCCCGGCCGGCGTCCGCGGTGCCGAAGTGCTCGACGGCGCCGCGCTGGTCGCCGACGCGCACCTCCGGGCGCGAGGGTTCTTCCCCCGCATCGATCACCCCGACCCCGACCTCGACGACGCGCGTCTCGTGGGACTCGGCTGGCGCTTCGTCGGCGAGGGGCCCCTCCCGATGGGCCCACCGCCGGGACTCGGGGCCGCGACGTTCCCCGCCGACCACCCGGAGCGCACATGGCCGAGCTGACCGACCTCGAGCGACTCGTTGCCCTCGAGGAGATCCGCACCCTTCCCGTTCGCTACGCCAAGGCCATCGAGCAGCGCGACGTCGAGGCCATGGTCGGGCTCTTCGCGTCCGACGCACGCTTCGGCTCGTACGGCACCGGCCCGGAGGGCGTCCGCCGCCTCATGCGCGAGACGATGTCCGACAACCTCGTGGCGGTCATCCTGGTGACCAACCACCTCGTGGAGCTGGACGCGCCCGACGCGGCGCGCGGTGAGGTGTGGGCGCTGTGTGCGGCGCAGAGTGGCGACGAGTACGTCGAACAGCTGCTGCGGTACGAGGACCGCTACCGGCGCGAGGGCGGAGCGTGGCGGTTCCTCCACCGGCGGCACCGTCTCTGGTTCGGGACGCGGCGGACCCCGTCGCCCTTCGAGCAGCCCGCGGCCGACTGGCCGCGATCGCAGGTCGGCGTCGGTGACGTCCCCCTCGCCGACGAGCGCTTCCGGGAGTGGTGGGACGCGCGTGCGCGCGGCCGCCGGCCCGAAGCCCCCTCGGACTGATGCGGCGAGTCGGCCGAGGCCACGCAGGTATACAAACTTCGTATCGTTGTATACGATCCCGCCCGTCGAGGAGGAGACGCCATGGGTGACGAGGGTGCTGTGCAGATCGACGCGCTGGGCCGGGATGCGGTGATCTCGCTGTACCGCGCGATGAGCAAGGTCCATCGCTGCGACGAGCGGGTGCGCAAGGGGCTGATGACCGGCGAGGCCGGGTTCAGCTACTGGCCGGTCGACGGCCAGGAGGCCATGTCGGCCGGCGCCATGGTCGCCCTCGCACCCGACGACCAGATCGTCACGACCTACCGCGGCCTCGGCGACGTCGTGGCCAAGGGCGTGAGCCTGCCGCAGTACTTCGCGGAGCTGCTGGGCAAGAGCACCGGCCTGTCGAAGGGCAAGGCCGGCGCCATGGGGGTGAGCGAGCCCGGCGTGGGCATCCTCTGGTCGACCGGCATCGTCGGGGCCGGCCCGCCGATCGCCAACGGCCTGGCCCTCGCCGCGTCGCTCCGCCGGGAGCCCCGCGTGGTGCTCGTGAGCTTCGGCGACGGCGCGACGAGCATCGGGTTCGTGCACGAGGCGATGAACCTCGCCGCGGTGTGGCAGCTGCCGGTGGTCTTCTTCTGCCAGAACAACGCCTGGGCCGAGTGCACGCCGGTGGCCGGCTACACCCGGACCGAGCACTTCGCCGACCGTGCGGCCGGCTACGGGATTCCCGGGGTGACCGTCGACGGGACCGATCCGGTGGCCGTGTGGCAGGCCGTCTCCGACGCCGCGACCCGGGCGCGTGACGGCGGAGGCCCGACCTTCGTCGAGGCCGTGGCCTATCGGCTCCAGGGCCACTACTTCGGCGACGGCATGGAGTACGTCGACGGCGACGAGCTGGCGAACGCCCGAGCCGCCGACCCGTTCGGGACGTTCCGGGCGCGCGTCGTCGGAGCCGGGGTCGCGACCGCCGCGGAGCTCGACGAGATCGACGCGGCCCTCGACGCGGAGATCGAGGACGCGTGGACGTTCGCGAGGGAGAGCCCGGAGACCGACGTCGGCGAGCTGCACGTCGACGTGTACGCCGACCGCGGCGACGACGGTTCCCGCTCGATCCGCCCGGCGGCGAGCGAGCTCCCCGACGGCGACACGGAGGATCTCGGACTCGTCCAGGCCGTCAACCGGACGCTCGACCGCGCGATGGCGGCCGACGACCGGGTCATCCTGTTGGGCGAGGACATCGCCGATCCGGCGGGTGGCCTCTTCAAGGTGACCTACGGGCTGTCGGGCAAGTACGGCACCGACCGAGTGCGCGCGACACCGATCGCCGAGACGTCGATCATCGGCGCGGCGATCGGCGCCGCGCTGGGCGGGCTGCGCCCGATCGCCGAGCTCATGTTCATGGACTTCGTCGGAGTCGCGATGGACCAGATCGCGAACCACGCCGCGAAGATCCGCTACATGTCGGGCGGGCGCCAGCACGCGCCGCTCGTGATCCGCACCACGGTGGGGATGGGATCGGGACCGCAGCACTCGCAGGCACTCGAGGCCTGGGCGATGCATGTGCCGGGTCTCAAGGTCGTGTGGCCCGGCTCCCCGGCCGACGCGGTGGGCCTGCTGAACGCGTGCATCGCCGACGAGGATCCGTGCCTGTTCATCGAGTCGATGAAGCTCTACTTCGCCGGTGGGCGCGCGCCGGTCCCGGTCGCGGACTACTCCCTGCCGCTCGGACGCGCCGGCATCCCCCGCTCGGGCAGCGACGTCACGGTCGTGGCCTACGGCGGCTCGGTCCAGGACGCGCTCGCCGCCGCGGTCGAGCTCGAGGGAGAGGGGGTCTCGGTCGAGGTCGTCGACCTCCGCACGCTGGTGCCGCTCGACGTCGAGACGATCCTGGAGTCGGTCGGGCGGACCGGTCGGCTCGTCGTCGTCCACGAGTCGGTGGGGTTCTGCGGGCCGAGCGCCGAGATCGCCGCGGTGGTCGCCGGCGAGCTCCACGCGCAGCTCGCGGCGCCGATCGCGCGCGTCGCCGCGGCGTTCACCCCGGTCCCGCGCTCGGCGACGCTCGAGGCGGCCCACCGGCCCGGAGCCGCGGCGGTGGCCGAGGCCGTCCGGACGCTGCGGTGACCGAGTTCCGCATGCCGAAGCCCGGCGACGCGATCACGGAGGCGGTCCTGCTCAGCATCCTCGTGACCGACGGCGCGCACATCGACGAAGGGGCACCCCTGTACGTCCTCGAGACCGACAAGGTCGAGATGGAGATCGTCGCGCCGAGCGCGGGCACGGTCCGGTGGAGCGCCGAGGAGGGGGAGACCTACGAGGTGGGCACCCTCCTCGGTGTGATCGAGTAGCAACCGGAGCCGGCGTCCTACCCGTACATGTGCTGCCCGGCATCCACGATGATCGACTGACCGGTGATCGCGCTGCTCTCGTCCGACGCCAGGAAGAGCGCGGCCTGGGCCACCTCGTCGGGTGACGCCACCTTGCGCAGCGCCGCCGCCGCCGTCGACTCCTCGCGCACGATGTCGACGGAGACACCCCGCTCGTCGGCGACGCGGTTCCAGTAGCGGTGCAGGAGCCCGGTCTCGATGGCGCCCGGGACGATGCAGTTGCAGCGGATCCCGAACGGCCCGACCTCGTGCGCGGTCGTCTTGGTGAGCAGGCGCAGCCCGCTCTTGGCCACGGTGTAGTGGCTCTTGCGGGCGAAGCCGTCGATCGACGCGGTGGAGGAGAAGTTGACGATCGAGCCCGAACGGCGCTCCAGCATGCTCTGCCTCAGCACCTCCCTCGTGCAGAGCATGGGACCGGTGACCACGGCCGCGATGCAGCCGTTCCAGTTGTCCAGGGTCTGCTCCCAGAGGTACAGGTCGGTGCCCGGCTGCGACGCGTTGTTGCACAGCACGTCGACCGCGCCGAGCTCGCCGACGGTGGTGCCGACGAGGTCGACCACCGCCGCCTCGTCGGTGATGTCGGTGGGCACGACGAGGGCGACGCCGCCCCCCGCCTCGACCAGTGCGCGGGTCTCGTCGAGGAGCTCCCGTCGCCGCCCCGCGAGCACGAGCTTCGCGCCCTCCCGGCTGAAGAGCTCGGCCATCGTCCGGCCGAGCCCCTCCCCGGCGCCGGTGACGATCACGACCTTGTCGTCGAGCCGTCCCATCGGTCCTCCGCAGACGTTTCAGGTTGCCGCCATCTGTTGCACACCATAACGAATGCTGCTCGAATGTCTCGCACAGCCCAGGTGCATCGGGAGCCTCGAGGGAGGTCGGCGGGATGACGAACACGGCAGGTGCGACCGAGCGGGCCTCGGTCCCCGAGCGCTGGGCGCTCGGCCACGGCTTCGTGCCCAAGGGACGGTACGTGGATGCCGACTTCGCTCGCCTCGAGCACGAGCGGCTCTTCCCGAACGTCTGGCAGATGGCGTGTCGGGAGGAGGAGATCCCCAATGCGGGCTCGTTCCACGAGTACGCGATCGGCGAGCGGTCGATCCTCGTCGTCCGCCAGGCCGACGGCACCCTGCGAGCGATGCACAACGCCTGTCGCCACCGCGGCATGAAGATCATCGGTGGCTCCGGCCGCGTCGACGAGTTCCGCTGCCGGTTCCATGGCTTTCGCTACGCGCTCGACGGCGCGTGCACGTTCGTGCACTGCCCGGAGGAGTTCGAGGACCGCCCGGCCGCCGACTGGGCGCTCCGGCCCGTGCACGTCGACACGTGGGGCGGCTGGGTGTTCGTCAACATGGCGAGCGACCCGCCGCCGCTCCTCGAGTGGCTCGATCCGATCCCGAGCCTGCTCGACCCGTTCCGGCTCGAGGACATGCGGTACCGGTGGTGCAAGACGGTGGTCGTTCCGGCCAACTGGAAGACGGTGGTGGACGCGTTCGTCGAGGGGTACCACACCCCCGGGACCCATCCGCAGACGCTGCGACCCATGGAGGGCACGGACCCGTCGGCTCGGCCCGCGGCCATCGACGAGTTCGCGCACGCACCCTTCTCCCCGACGTTCCCACTGGGGAGCCACTCGGTCATGAAGTACGGCGAGCGACCCGACAAGGGACCCCAGGCCGAGGAGTGGGCCGCGGTGCTCGCCCGCCCGGAGATCTACGCGAACCTGATGCAGTACCTCGCGCGCGCACTCGGTGCGATGCAGACCGAGCGCGACGCCCGGGCGGCCGAGATGCTCGCAACCATGGAGCCGTCGGAGGTGCCGCCGATCATCACCTATCTCGGCCTGTGCAAGCAGCTCGCGCAGGACGAGGGTGTGGTCACCTACCCGGACATGTCGATCGAGCAGCACTTCATGGGCTGTGGCGACTACCACGTCTTCCCGACGATGGTGATCCTCGTCGAGCCCGGATCCACGCTCGGATACCGGATGCGACCGAACGGCAGCGATCCCGACTCGTGCATCTGGGACGTCTTCTCCCTGGAGCACTTCGTGCCGGGTGCGGAGCCGAACCCGAAGTGGGAGGTCTTCCCGAACTGGCGGGAGGCCGACCTCGGACCGTTCCTGGCCCAGGACCTGAAGAACATCCCCGACATCCAGGCGGGCATGCACTCGGACGGGTTCGACGGGCTCTGGCTCAACGGCATCCAGGAGACGACGATCCTGCACGCGCACCAGGTGGCCGATCGGTACCTGTTCGGCGTCGATCACGATGAGGCCGACACCTAGCCGGTATCGTCCCCGGACGTGAGCGCGAGCACGAGTGACCGGCGGGCGAGCTCTGATCGCGACGCAACGCGGACGAAGATCCTCGAGGCCGCGCTCGAGTGCTTCGGGCAGCTGGGGATCGCGAAGACGAACCTCCAGGACGTGGCGCGGGCCGCGGGGATCTCGCGGGGCACGGTCTACCGGTACTTCCCCGAGCGGCGGGCGCTCATCGACGCCGCGATCGAGCACCGCGCGGAGAGCTACTACGCGATGGCCGCCACGCGGATGGCCGCCCAGAAGACGCTGGCGGCCCAGCTCGGAGCACTGGGCGAGGTGTTCGCGGAGAGCGTCACCGGCATCCAGGACCACCGCCTGGGACCGGACGACATGGCCCTCATGCGGCTGAGCGGTGAGGACCGGGCGGGTGCACTCCTGCGGATGGCGCGCTTCCTCGTCCCGTATCTCCAGACGGCGAAGACGCGGGGCGAGATCCGGTCGAACGCCGACGTCCGCGAGGCGAGCGAATGGATCGCCCGCGTGCTGATGTCGATCACGACCACCCCGACCTCGGATTCGTTCGACGTCCACGACCCGAAGTCGGTCTCGCGGTTCATGCGGCGGTACGCGGTCGGCGGTCTCGCGGGCTGAGTCCCGACCGCTGCCTCCGCGCGGTGGCGGCAGCGGATCGTGGCGAGACGATCTGGCGAATTCTGTTCCATCGATCTATGGTTCCCTTCCCAGCGGACGGTGCGGGAGGGTGGGGTTGATGCTCGACGGACGGGTGGCGATCGTCACCGGAGCCGGCCGGGGGATCGGTGCGGCGGTGGCGGCGGGACTCGCCGACGCCGGGGCGACCGTCGTGGTGAGCGACCTCGGGGTCGAGGTCGACGGAACCGGCGGGGACGCCGGCCCGGCGCGCGAGGTCGCGGACGCGATCTCGGCCGCGGGCGGCCAGGCGAAGGCCGACGCGACCGACGTCACCGACTTCGACGCGTGCGAGCGGCTGGTCGAGTCGACCGTCGCCGACTTCGGCCGGCTGGACATCCTCGTCAACGTCGCGGGGATCCTCCGCGACGGGATGATCTTCAAGATGTCGGAGGCCGACTTCGACGCGGTGGTGAACGTGCATCTGAAGGGCACGTTCAACACGACCCGTCACGCCTCGGCGTGGTGGCGTGAGCACCGCGGCGGCGAGTACCGGCTGATCAACTTCACGTCGGCCTCGGGGCTGTTCGGCGCGCCCAGTCAGCCCAACTACGCGGCCGCGAAGATGGGCATCGTCGGACTCACGTTCTCGTGCGCGAACGCGCTGAAGGGCTACGGGGTCACGGCGAACGCGATCTCACCGATCGCGGGAACGCGGATGACGACGGGGATCGCCACCGGAAAGGCGTCCTTCGATTACGCGTCGGACCCGAAGCTCTCGCCGGCCAACGTCGTGCCGCCGGTCGTGTACCTGGCGAGTGAACGCTCGTCGTGGCTCACCCGACGCGTGATCTTCGCGGGGAACGGTCGCATCAGCCTCCTGAGCAACCCGGAGGTCACCCGCGAGATCGTGTCGACCACGGGGACGTGGGACGACAGCGTCTACGACGAGATGGAGGAATCGTTCCAGTCGGCGATCCTCTGGCCGAACATCTTCGACCGTCCGCGCGACTGAGCAGCGCGTCCGTCGGAGCGTGGGAGGAGCGTCCAATGAACGGGCTTCACGCGGTGGTCACGGGGGCGGCGAACGGTCTGGGGCGCGCGACCGCGCTCCTGCTCCGCGAGCGCGGCGCGCGCGTCACCGGTCTCGATCTCGGTGCCGGGGATCTGGAGGGCATCCCCATCGTCGCCGTCGACCTCGCCGACCCGGGCTCGGTGGATCGTGCGGTCGCACACCTTGCGCCGGTCGATCTCCTCGCCAACGTCGCCGGGCTCCCGCAGACGCACGACTCGCTCGACGTGATGCGGGTGAACTTCCTGGGGCTTCGTCATCTCACCGAGACCCTCGCGCCGAGGATGGCCGACCACGCGGCCATCGTCAACGTCGCGTCGAACGCCGGCAACGGCTGGCCGCTCCGGACGGACGTGATCAACGGGCTGCTCGACACGCCGGACTTCGCCGCCGGCGAACGCTGGTGCGAGGCGAACCTCGAAGCGCAGGGTGACCCGTACAACTTCTCGAAGGAGTGCGTGCAGGTCTACACGATGCGGCGTTCGCACACGCTCTACCGCGAGCTCGCCGTGCGCATGAACGCGGTGTCTCCCGGACCTCTCGAGACGCGGATGATGAAGGACTTCCGGGAGGTGGTGGGCGACCGGATGATCGACGGCGTGGCGGCGGCGACGACGATGGGCCGGATGGGCACCCCCGCCGATGTCGCCCCGACCATCGTCTTCCTCCTGAGCCGCGACGCCGCGTGGTGCTCGGGTGCGATCGTGGACGTGGACGGCGGCTGGACCGCGGTCACGACCACGGGGCAGATCGACCGGTCTGCGTTCCACTGATCCCCGAGGGAGGAGAGAGGATGACCGACCGTGCGTACGCGTTCGTCCTCGACCCACGGGCGGAGGCCCGCCCGCACGAGCCGGAGAGCGCCACCTTCGATGTCGGCGGACCGATCGCGGGGAAGGTCGTCGGGCTCCGGCTCGACGCGGTGTGGCGCTCGTACGTGGCCATCGTCGACGAGTGGGAGCGACTGCTGGTCGCCGACGGTGCCGTGCCGAAGGTCGTGTGGGTCGGCGAACGGGTGGGGGCCGAGGGGGAGCGGACCCGCAGCGATCTGGAAGAGTGGTCGCGCCTGATCGACGTCGGCGTGGTGGGCCTCGGCAACTGAGGATCGTGCACGTCGTGGAGTGTCCACGACGCCGTGCTCGTGGAGGAGCTGGAGAAGCCGTCGGTGGTCGTGATCACGGAGGAGTTCGGCGTCATCGCCACGCGGGTCGCGCTCATGAAGGGCCGCGCGAGCCTCAGGCAGCTGGTCCTCCCGTACCCACTCGAGTCCCGCGAGGAAGCCGAGTGCCGGGCGATCGGTCGCGAGTACTACCCGAAGCTCCTGGAGCTCCTGGGGGTGGTCCCGTGAAGGGGGAGCTCGCCAGCCGCCGACTGCGGGTCCCCGCCGATCCGCTCGAGTTCTACGAGTACTCGCTGCGCGAGGGCTTCGGAGACGGCCTCCCGCTGCTCCTGCCCCGGGAGTCGACGGTGGCGGCGATGCTCGACCACACGCCCCTCGCGCCGGGCGACCTGTTGGGCATGCTCGCCCCCGCCGCGAACGACGTGACGGTCGAGAAGGTCGCGGTGAACGCCGCCATGGCGGGGGTCGAGCCTCGGGCGTTCGGGTACGTGGTCGCGGCGCTCGAAGCGATCATGGCACCCGGCTTCAACTGGAGCGCGGTCGCCGCCACGACGTCGAGCGTGACGCCGATCCTGGTCGTGAACGGTCCGCGCCGTGCCGAGCTCGGCTTCGACATGCAGGGCGGGTGCATGGGCGGCGCCGGAGGTCGGGGGTCCTCGACGATCGGTCGGGCCGTGCAGCTGTGTCTGCGCAACCTCGGTGGTCAGCGGGTGCCGACGACGTCGAAGAGCGTGTTCGGGCAACCGGCCCGGGTGTCCGGCCTGTGCGTGGGCGAGTGGGAGGAGGAGTCGCCGTGGCCGTCGCTCGCGCAACGCGCCGGCTTCGGCGCGATGGAGGAAGTGGTCACGGTGCACGCGAGCAAGGGCACCTTCCCGCTCGTCGACATCCACAACGACGCGGTCGGGGATCTGCTGGCACTCGTGGGCAGGTCGCTGGCGGTCCCGCTGACCAACCTCATGGTGGAGGTGATCGCGTCGCGAGGCGAGACGATGGTCGCGTTCAACCCGGTGTGGGCGCAGCGCTTCGGGGCGGAGTTCCCGGAGATCGGAGACCTGCAGGCCTTCGTCCACGAGCACGCCTGGCAGCCGATCGACCTGTGGCCCGAGGGGAATCAGGAGATCCTCCGGACGCTGGGCCGGGTCGATGACGACGGTCGCGTGCACCTCGCCCGGGCACCGGAGCAGCTCGTCCCGATCGTGTGTGGGGGCCGGGGCAGCCTGCACGCGATCGCGTTGCCGTCCTGGGGTGAGACGATCATGCAGTCGGTCGCGGTACGCAGCTGAGGCCCGACGAGCGGGATTCGCTCACGCAGTGAGCCCGCGGCAGACGTGGCGGGCGAAGTACCGGCTCACGCTCTTCGGATCGTCGGCGTCGAAGTGCTCGCCGCTGGGCCAGAAGATCATCGAGAACATGGCGATGGACAGCCACTCGCACGCTTCGTCGACGGTGACGTCGTCGCGCAGCTCGCCACGGTCCCGCGCGGCTTCGACGTACGGCTTCAAGTACTGCATGCGCGTGTGCGCCGCGCGATCGGCCCGCTGGAGGTAGGTCTCGAGGAAGTCGGCGTCGCGCTCGGCTGCGCGCACTCGTTGGCGGGCCCGTTGGTCGACGCCGGCCCGGACCTGCTCCTCGACGAACGCCGCGACCTGGTCCTCGAGGGTCGTTCCACGAGAGGCCGCGGCCGCGGCCCGCTCGTACATCTCGCGTGTGGCATGGTCGGCCGCGGCCGCGAGCAGCACCGCGCGGTCGGGGAAGTACCGGTAGACGGTGGCTCGTGAGAGCCCGGCGGCGTCGGCGACGTCTTGCAGCGTCGTCTTGTGCATGCCGAACTGCCGGAAGCATCGAAGCGCGGCGCCGATGATCTCCGACTCGCGGCTCGCCTGCAGCGACCGGCTCACATCGTCGGCGGACACGTCAGAAGCCGGACTCAGCGCCATGCAGCATCGGTCCTACTTCTCATCGTTCGGCAAGAAGCGTTCGATCGCGGCGCGGTGCTCCGGAGTCCGGAAGCACTCCGACTCGGCGGAGATCCCGTATTCGAGGATGCCGCTGATGGCTCGCTCGAGGTGCAGGTTCAACGCACGCTTCGTGTCCTGGAGCGCGCGCGGCGGCAGCGCCGCGAGCCTGTGCGCGAGCGCGAGGGCCTCCGTCTTCACGTCGTCGTGGGGAACGACACGGTTCGCCAAGCCGATGTCGACTGCGACCTGGGCGGGGATGCGCTCGCCGAGGAAGAGGTACTCCTTGGCCTTGAGGAGGCTCATCAGGAGCGGCCAGGCGACGGAACCCCCGTCGCCCGCCACGAGCCCGCTCGCCACGTGGGTGTCCGCGAGGAACGCGCGGTCGGAGATCAGCACGATGTCGCACAGCACGGCGATGCTGCAGCCGAACCCGACGGCGGGCCCGTTGACGGCCGCGACGATCGGGAGGGGGAAGTCGATCATGTCCCGCACGATGCGACGCGCGTCTCGCATGCCGAGGCGGCTCGTGACCGGGTCCTCGACGTAGTTCTGGAGCCACTCGACGAGGTCCCCCCCGACGCTGAACGTCGACCCGGCTCCGGTGAGGACGACGGCCCGGGCGTCGATGTCGTCGGCGAGGTCGTCCCAGAGCCGGCTGAACGCCCGGTGCATGGTGTTGTTGACGGCGTTGCCGTGCTCGGGGCGATCGAGCGTGACGATGCGCACGCCCCCGTCGGCGGTCACCGTGATCGGGCTCGTGGCGGCGTCGCCGTTCGACATGAGGCTCCCCGGTGCTGATGGAGGGTTGGATCATAGGGCAAACATTGCCTCTTTGTCTCGTCTAGGATCCGCGCCGATGGCGGCGACACGACGAGGGCGCTGACGTGGAGGCGGACCGTCGCCGCGTCGTCGTGATCGGCGCCGGGCCCGGTGGGATCTGCGCGGGTGTGCGCCTGCTCGAAGCCGGCTACCGCGACTTCGTCATCGTCGACCAGGCGTCGAGCGTGGGGGGCACCTGGTACCACAACCGCTACCCGGGGGCCGAGTGCGACGTCATGTCGCACCTGTACTCCTTCTCGTTCGAGCTGAACCCGGAGTGGTCGCAGCGCTACGCGCGTCAACCGGAGATCCGCGACTATCTCGAGCACTGCACGAAGAAGTACGGCCTCGAACCCCACCTGCGCTTGGGGACGGCCGTGACGGGAGCGGCCTGGGACGAAGCGCATGCGGTGTGGCGGATCGCGCTCTCGGACGGCGAGGAGCTCGAGGCGGCCGTGGTGATCAGCGCACTCGGGATGTTCAACGAGCCGTCGTGGCCCGACATCGTCGGCGCAGACAGCTTCGCCGGCTCGATCTTCCACTCGGCCCGTTGGCCCGATGACGTCGACCTCGACGGCACGCGCGTCGCGGTGGTCGGAAGCGCGGCGAGCGCGGTCCAGCTCGTCCCGGAGATCGCGCCCACCGTCGAGCAGCTGTACGTGTTCCAGCGGACCCCGACCTGGGTGCTCCCCAAGGACGACCGGCCCTACACCGACGAGGATCGGGAGCGGTTTCGGACCGACCCCGGAGCCATGCCGCAGCTGCGCCAGAAGCTCATCGACGGCGTCAACGCGATGATGACCTTCTCGGATCCGGAGGCGTTGCGGAACGCCGAGGCGGCCGGCCTCCAGAACCTGGCGGCCGTCGAGGACGACGAGATCCGGCGCGAGCTGACGCCCCGGATGCCCTGGGGCGCCCGGCGCCCGATCGTGTCGAACTACTACTACCCGACGTTCAACCGGGCGAACGTCGAGCTGGTGACGGACGGCATCGCGCGCATCACCGCGGCCGGCATCGAGACCGTGGATGGGCAAGAGCGAGCGGTCGACGTCATTGTGCTCGCCACGGGCTTCTCGACCACGAAGTACCTCGCGGCCATCGACGTCGTGGGTCGCGGCGGGCGTCGGCTCCAGCAGGACTGGGAGAGCGATCCTCGGGCGTATCTCGGGGTCGTGACCTCCGGGTACCCCAACATCTTCATGCTCTACGGACCCAACACGAACAACGGCTCGATCATGTACATGATCGAGTGCCAGGTCGAGTACGCGGTCCGGATGCTGCAGTGGATGGACGAGACGGACACCGCCTGGATCGACGTCCGGCCGGATGTCATGGACGCGTACAACGACGCCTTGCAGCACGAGCTCGATGGCATCGCCGTCTGGCAGGGCGAGCACGGCGGCTACTACCGCGGCCCGTCGGGGCGGATCGTGACGCAATGGCCGAACTCGATGGCGGACTACTGCGCGCGGCTCCGTGCCGACGGCCCGGGGTCGTACGAAGTTCGTCCCCGGGGGAGCGCGGCGCGCGGGCAATGAGCGACGAGCAGTGGGACGCGATCGTGGTCGGTTCCGGGCCGGGCGGGTTGACCACCGCCGCCTGCCTCGGCTCCGCCGGCATGCGGGTGCTCGTGCTCGAACGCCACGACGTGGCCGGCGGCAACCTGCAGGTGTTCCGCCGCCACCACACGGTGCCGGGCGGGGGCGAGGACTGGTACGAGTTCGACGTCGGCGTGCACTACATCGGTGAGTGCCAGCCCGGCGGGTTGTTCCCCACCATCTTCGACGCGCTCGGCGTCGGCGACCGGATCCGGTTCCGGCCGCTCGATCCCGACGGCTTCGACACGTTGCACTTCCCCGACTTCACGTTCCGGGTGCCGGTGGGCTGGGACGCGTACGAGCAGCGGCTGGTGGCGCAGTTCCCCGCGGAGCGGGCCGGCATCGAACGGTGCCTGCGCACGCTGCGCACCGTGGCCGAGGAGAGCCGCAACGTCTTCGGCGGCGAACGCCCCACCTTCGACCGGTGGGCCATGCGCCCGCTCGGCGACCTGCTGGACCAGAGCGAGCTTTCGCAGCAGGCCCGCGCGGTGATCGACCACTGGAGCGGCCTGTACGCGGGCGGCCCGGAGCAGACCGCCACGGTGATGCACGCCGGCATCGTGAACCACTACATGAGCGGCGCCTACTACCCCGAAGGCGGCGGGCAGATGATCGCCGCCCGGCTGGTGCAGGCCGTGGAGGCCACCGGCGGGGAGGTGCGCACGCTCTCACCGGTCGAGCGCATCGAGGTGGCGGGCGGGCGGGCCACCGGGGTGCGGCTGACCGACGGCCGCGTGCTCGACGCGCCGATCGTCGTGTCCAACGCCGACTACCGCCGCACGATCGAGCACCTGGTGGGTCGCGAGCACGTTTCCCCCGGCACCTTCGCCTGGGCCGAGGAAGCACGCATGACGTTGGCCCTGGTGTGCGTGTACGCGGTGGTGGACCGGGTGATCGAGGGTCCGAACACCAACTACTTCGTGTTCCCCGACTACCGCACCGACGAGATGTACGCGGAGCTCGACGCGGGGCACCTGCCGGAGAGCAGGGTGCCGTTCGCCTACATCGCCATCGCGTCACGCAAGGACCCGGGCAACGCCGAGCTGTGCCCACCCGGCCACACCAACTTCCAGATCATGACGCTGGCGCCGCGCGGGTTCGACTTCTGGGGCGTGGAGGCCGGACCGGCCGACGGTGAGCAGTACCGGCGCAACGAGATCTACCGCGCCCGCAAGCAGGAGCTGACCGACCGCCTGCTCGACGCCGCCGAAGAGGTGCTCGGCCCCCTGCGCGGGCACCTGGTGCACCTCGAGACCGCGACCCCGCTGACGCACCAGCGCTACGTGCACTCGAGCGGCGGCACCAGCTACGGCTACATGCATTCACCCGATCAGGTCGGTGAGCACCGCCCGCAGCACCGGACGGAGATCGAGGGGCTGTACGTCGTCGGCGCCAACACGGTCTCGGGTCACGGCGTCGCCGGCGGGATCACCGGGGGCGTCTTCTGCGCCGGCAAGATCCTCGACCGGCCGCTGATCGTGGAGATGTACATGGGCACCCAGCTCATCGATCCGGCGACGGTGCCGCCCGACCCCGAACCGTTCGATGCGCTGGAGTACAGCCGCGGAGCGAAGCTGCGCGCGAAGCGCGCCGACCGTGTGGCCTCCGTGCGCGCCCGCCGTCACCTCGACTGACTGCGAGGATCGCTGCGGCGACCGCGACCACGCCCGATGGCCGAGGGGCAGGAGCCCGCCGCCCGCCGCGAGGTCACCCGCCCCGGGTGCGGGCGACTCCCCCCGAGCTCGAAGTCGTCGAGGCTCGACGCCTCGGTCGACGCTCGGTAGTCGAGCATCGACCAGGGGTACTGCGTGACCATCCGGCCCGACTCGGCGAGGTAGTAGTGGTGGCAACCGGCCTTCCACACGTCGAACCCGTCGAGCGCGGTCTGCAGTCGGGCGTTGTAGTCGTCCATCACGTCGCGCTTCACGTCGATCCAGCCGACGCCGGCTGCATCCATCTCCCGGAGCAGCCGCACCACGTACTCCACCGACGACTCGATCATCGGGATCAGCGAGCCCTGGTTGGTGTTGGGGCCGTAGAGCATGAAGAGGTTGGGGAACCCGGCGGTGGTGACGCCGAGGTAGGCCTGCGCGCCGTCGGACCACGCCTCGGTGAGCGGGAGGCCGCCGCGCCCGGTGATCGGGATGCGGGACGCGAACTTGTCGACGTGGTAGCCGGTGGCGAACACGATCACGTCGAGGTCGTGCTCGGCGCCGTCGGCCGTGACGATCCCCGTCGGGGTGATCCGCTCGACCGCGTCGGTCACCAGCGTGACGTTCTCCCGGTTGTAGGTGGCGAAGTAGTCGTTGGAGAACAGCGGCCGGGTGCAGCCCCACGGGGTGGTGGGCGTGAGCTTGGCCCGCACCTCGGGGTCCTCCACCACCTCGAGGGCGCACGCGGCGACGAACTCGGCCATCTGGATCGACTCGGGGTTGGAGAACGGGATCGCCGGGGCGATCGTCGACCGGATCCCGTCGTAGTGCTCGAGCAGCGCGGCCCGGTCGGTGCGGAACGCCTCGAGCTGCTCCGGCGTGTGGGCGTAGTCCTCCTTGGGCAGCACCCAGTTGGGTGAGCGCTGGAACACGGTGAGCTGATCGGCGATCTGGGCGATCACCGGGATCGACTGCACCGCGCTGGCGGCGCTGCCGATCACGCCGACCCGCTTGCCGGTGAGGTCGAGGGACTCGTCCCACGCCCCCGTGTGCATCGACACGCCCGCGAACGAGTCGCGGCCCTCGATGTCGGGGTACTTGATCTCGCCGAACATCCCCTGCGCGCTGATCACCACGTCGGCGTCGATGTGCTCACCGGTGACCGTGGTGACCCGCCAGTGCCCCGCGTCGTCGTCCCAGGCGCAACCGGCGATGCCGGTGTTCAGCCGGATCATCGGCCACAGGTCGAAGTCGGCGACCGTCTGGCGCATGTAGGCGAGGATCTCCGGCTGGGTCGCGTACGACCGGGTCCACGCCGGGTTGAGGTTCCAGGTGAAGCAGTAGAAGTGGCTCATCACGTCGCACGCCAGGCCCGGGTACCGGCTGCGCTGCCACGTCCCGCCCACATCGCCGTCGCGCTCGTAGATCGTGACGTCGGCGTAGCCCGCCCCACGCAGGTAGTACCCGGAGCTGAGGCCTCCGGGACCGGCACCGATCACCACGATCCGCCGGTCGTGCCCGTCGGCCGGCGTCGTCTCGCTCGTCTCGCTCGTCATCGCAGGATCCTGTCACCCGGAGCGGTCCCGAGGCGTGCCGGAGGTCCCATGCCCCGCCGCCGTCCCGCGCGGCTCAGAGGGTCGACGCGATCGGGGCCCAGCGGTCGCGGACCTCGCGGAAGGGGTCGGTGGCCACCGCCGGCGGCCGGTCGAGGTACATCGTGCTCCGCCGGGCGCGGTCGTAGGCCGGCCAGTCGGGCAGCCCGGCGTGCTGCGGGTGGCCGGTGCGGGCGAACGCCGTCCAGGTGTCGCCCATGAGGTCGGCGATCGGACCGTCGTCCCGGTACCGGAACAGCGGCGGCAGCTCGCCGCTGTGGAGCGCCGGCGCCGGCGCGAAGACGTATCGGTGCACCGGCGCCCCGCCCGCCGCGGCGCGGGCGTCGGCGGTGCGCTCCACTCCCATGGTCAGGTAGTCGGTGAAGATCTCGCCGAACAGGAACCCCGGGTCGGCGTCGGGGAAGGCGTGACGGTACGCGGCGATCGGTGCGTCGGTGCCGGCGCCGGTGTCGGCCCGCCCGATCACGCCACCGAGCATGGCCCGGAGCCCGGCGTCGCCCATCGCGTCGATGCCCGGGGCCCGGCCCACGCCCCGGAACTCGTGGGCGGTCGTGCCGAGGAGCAGCGGCACGTGGGCCGACGCGCCGCGCGCGATGAGATCGGCCGGCTGCGCGGGGAGCACCTCGCCGTCGACCACACCGCAGAACGCCATCGATCCGAACCGCTCCGTCGCGACCTCCGCGGCGCGCACGATCTCGCCGACCGGGAGCGACTGCAGGTGCTCGAGGTCGCCGGCGGCCACCCTCACCTCGCCGAGGACGAAGTCGGCGAGCTCGGCCGGGTCCATCCGGTTGCCGGCGTGGAGCATGAAGCCGCTCTGGCAGACGGCCCGGTGGAACAGCCCGGCGGCCGACGGCATCGCGAGGAGCAGACCGGTCTTCTGGCCTCCGCCCGACTGGCCGAAGATCGTCACGGTGTCGGGATCGCCCCCGAACGCCGCGATCTCGTCGCGCACCCATCGCAGCGCCGCCACCGTGTCCGCCATCCCCACCATCCCCGCCGACGCCAGCTCGGGCCCCATGGTCGGACCGAGATGGCAGAACCCGAGCACGCCGAGGCGGTGGTTGACCCCCACGACCACGACGTCGCCGTGGCGGGCCAGGGCCGCTCCGTCGGTGACGCGCTCCGACGCCGAGCCCGCGTGGAGGCCACCCCCGTGGAACCACACCATGACCGGGCGGCGCCGGTCGTCGCACCCGGGGGTCCACACGTTGAGGACGAGACAGTCCTCGCCCTCGGGGGTGGGGTCGAGATGACGGTTCCGGCGGGGCCCGCCGCTCATGTCGGTCTGCGGGCAGGTGGGCCCGAAGGTCGTCGCGTCGCGCACGCCCGCCCACGGCTCCACGGGCTCCGGCAGCCGGAACCGGCGCGCACCCGAGGTCGGCGCGCCGTAGGGGATGCCCAGGAACCGCGTGATGCCGCCGGCGCGCCCGCCGCCCAGCCGCCCGGCCCCGGTGGTGATCTCGATCCCCATCGCCTGCATTCTCCGTCGCGCACCGGGGAGCGTGCGACCGCGGTTGCCGGCTCAGGCGGGTGGGTAGCGCCGCGCGAGGTCGGCGATCACGTCGAGGCAGTCGCGTGCGCACTCGTCGATGACCTCGGCGACGGGACGGATCGCGTCGATCCGCCCCGACACCTGCCCGGCGAACGGCAGCCCCGCGGTGAGATCGCCCGCGAAGTAGAGGTCCCGGTGGCGGGCCATGGCCTCCATCGCGTTGCGCGTGGTGTCGAACTCGTAGGTCTCCGCCAGCTCGGTGCGCAGCACCCGCACCGCCGGGGCGGCGTGGCGGTTCAGCAGCACGGTGCCCGTCTCCGGCGCGGCCACGATCGCCTGCTTCCAGTTGTCGTGGATCGGCGACTCGGCGGTCGCGACCATGCGGGTGCCCATCTGCACGCCCTCGGCGCCGAGCGCCAACGCCGCGGCCATCGTGCGCCCGTCGACGAACCCGCCGGCGGCGATGATCGGCACGTCGACCCGTGAGGCCACGAGCGGGAGCAGCACCATCGTCGAGACGTCCTTGGGGTTCTTGAACCCGCCCCCCTCGGAGCCCTCGACCACCAGGCCGTCGACGCCCGCGTCGACCGCCTTCAGCGCGGCGCGCAGGCTCGGCACGACGTGGAAGACGGTCAGGTCCGCGTCCTTGAGGCGGGCGGTGAACCGGTTGGGATCGCCGGCGGAGGTGGTCACGAACCGCACGCCGTTGCCCACCACGAAGTCGACGATCGAGTCGTCGCGCACGAGGTTCTGGGCGATGTTGACGCCGAAGGGCCGGTCGGTGAGATTGCGCATGCGCCGGATCTCCTCCCGGACCGCGTCGAGCTCGCCCGACGAGGTCTCGATGATCCCCATCGCCCCCGCGTTCGACACCGCGGCGGCCAGGGGCGACCGGGCGATGTAGCCCATCGGGGCCTGGACGATCGGGATCTCCACCCCGAGCAGCGCGGTGACACGGTTGGCGAACATCGCCGCAGCCTGCCACGGCCCGTCGCGCGAGCCGGTCCCGGCGCCTTCCCCACGGGACGCCCGCACCTGAGAAGATGCCCCGTCCGCCGTCGTCCGAGGAGTCCGCCCCGTGCCGAGCCGCAGCCTGTACCTGTACGAGGTCGTCGACATCGTCGGCCAGGGCCAGTACGACTACATGGAGCACCTCTGGAAGGACCCCGTCCTGGTGATGCCCGACATGTACAACCTCCAGGGCTCCTTCTACGTGAACTCCGCCGGCGGCGGCCGCTGGCCCCAGGTGATCAACATCTGGGACGTGGGGGAGCGGGGCTGGGACGCGTGGGCGATGAACGCCGACCGCCAGAACCTCAAGCGGCGCAAGGCCTTCTACGGCGACTGGTGGGACAAGGCCGCGGCGTGGCGCACCGGCGGGTTCGACCGGCTGTGCGGCGGGGTGCCCGGCAGCCCCACCACCGCCGAGATCCGCGACGCGGGGATCAAGGGGACGCTCTTCGTCAACGAGATCCTCACCGTGCGGCCGGGCAGCGCGCTCGACTTCCTCGCCGCGGTGGCCGAGGTGCGGGCGCCGCTGATGGCCGACTACGGGCACCAGGCCACCGGGCTCTACGAGGTGCTCAACAACCAGCACGAGGTCGTGATGGTGTGGGCCACCGACATCCCCGCCAACCTCACCTACCGCAAGAACCGCGACGCCACCCGCGGCCTGGCCGACGACGGCGAGGTCGACGACCGCATCGTGGCGTGGGAGCAGGTGTCGGCGGGCTTCGTCACCGGGGGCGACACCCACATCATGACGCCGCTCCCGCGCACGGTCTACGGGCCCGACGACTGGGAGGACGCCACCCTCGACGAGTGGCTCCAGGGCAACCGTCCCGTCGCGCTCGACGACTGATCCCGCCCCCGCCGACGGCTGGCGCCGGACCCGAACCCGACCGAGCCCGTGGACACCGAGCGCCCGACCTCGCTGCGCCACCCGGCGTTCGTCGTCGTCACCGCGATCCAGTTCGTCAACGTGCTGGTCAACGGGTCGACGTCGATGGCGTTGCCGTCGATCCAGTCGGGGCTCGGCGCGAGCAACTCCGACCTCCAGTGGTTCGCGTCGCTGTTCGGGCTCTCGTTCTCGTTGGTGCTCGTGCTCTCGGGCCGTCTCGGCGACCTGTTCGGGGCGCGCCGGCTCCTCATGTGGGGCTACGGGCTCTTCATCGCGGCGATCGCGCTCCAGGCGGTGTCACCCGGCGTGGTCGCGCTGCTCGCGGCCCGGATGCTCCAGGGCTTCGCCGGCGGGCTCATGGCGCCCCAGCTCTCGGCCGTGATCCAGCGCACCTACCGGGGGCACACGCGCACCCGCGCGTTCGCCGTGTACCTCACCGCGGCCGGCGCCGGGTTCACCGTCGGGCAGCTGCTCGGCGGCGCGCTGATGGCCGCCGACCTGTGGGGGCTCGGGTGGCGGTGGGCGTTCGCCCCGTTCGTGCTGCCGTCGCTGCTCCTCTGGTTCGTGGCGCGGCGCGAGGTCCCGCACCTCGAGCCGGAGGCGACGGGGCGGCTCGACGTCCCGGGCGCGCTGATCCTCGCCGTCGTCTCGTTCCTCGTCATGTTCCCGCTCATCAAGGGCCGCAGCGTCGGCTGGCCGGTCTGGGTCTTCGCACTGCTCGCCGCGGCGGTGCCGGTGTTCATCGCGTTCCTCGGCTACCAACGGCGACTCGTGCGCCGCGGCGGATCGCCGTTGGTGAACCCCGACCTGTTCCGCATCCGCACGTTCCGCGTGGGCAACGCGATCACGCTGCTCGTCGGGCTCGTCGCCGCGGCGCTTCCGCTCTACCTGATCCTGACGGTGCAGATCGGGTTCGGGAGGGACGCGTTCGAAGCCGCACTCATCGCCTGCCCGATGCCGCTGGCCAACATGGTCGGCTCGCTCGTCACCGCGCCCCTCCTGCGCCGGTTCGGGCGGCTCACCATCGCGTTCGGCGCCGCCAGCACCGCGCTCGCCGCGATCGTGCTGCTCGTCGCGATCTCGGGCGGCGCGGGAGACGCGCAGGTGATCGCGCTGATCCCCGGGTTCATGCTCGTGGGGTTCTCGCTCGGCATCTCGATCGCCGCCGTCGTCGCGATCGTCCTGTCCGACGTGCCCCAGCCCGACGCGGGGAGCGCCGCCGGTGTGCAGTCGACCGGTCTCCAGCTGTCGAGCGCGATCGGCATCGCGGTGTACGGGGTCGCGTTCTACGGCGCGGTGGGGAGCAGCGAGCGGCTCCAGCCGTACCTCGACGGGCTGGAGTGGGTGATGTGGATCACCTTGGCGTTCGCCGCGGTGCAGGTGCTGCTGATGTTCGGCCTGCCCCGACACAGCGCGCGCGAGCAGGGTGAGCTCCCGCTCGCCGATCCCGAGCTGCTCGTGTTCCCCGACCTCCACGGCGACGTCGACTCCGACTGACCGCTGGCCCGGTCCGACGTAGGGTTCGGCGAACGACGCGGCGAGGGGGACCGGGGTGCGCGAGGGACGACGGCTGGTCTTCACGGGCAACGGGCGTCCGCTCGAGCTGCGCGTCGGTGCCGTGCCCGACCCGGGACCCGGCCACGTGCTCCTGCGCACCGTGATCGGCGGGGTGTGCGGGAGCGACGCGCACCGGCTGAGCGGCGACCAGCCCGACCCGGGGCGTCCGGTGTGCTTCGGCCACGAGGGCATCGGGCGGGTGGAGGCGCTCGGCGCCGGGCGGACCGTCGACGGGGCGGGTGAGCCGCTGCGCGCGGGTGACCTCGTCTACTGGACGCCGTCGGGTCCCACGCCCGGCTCGTTCCCGGCCACGGGGTGGCCCCCGCCCGACGATGTGCCCAACCCTGCGTCGTACCAGGACTACGCCACGCTCGGCCCGGAGAACCACTGCTACCGGATCCCCGCCGGCGTCGATCCCGAGGCGGTGATCGCGTTCGGCTGCGCCATGCCCACCGCGCTCGGCGGCCTCGACCGGCTCGGGCCGATCGAACCGGGTCAGGCGGTGCTCGTGCAGGGGAGTGGCCCGGTCGGCCTGTCGGTGACGCTGCTCGCCGCGCTCGGCCCCGCCGCGCAGGTGATCGTCATCGGCGCCCCCGACGACCGGCTCGCCGCCGCGGCCCGCCTCGGCGCGTCGACGGTGATCCCGCTCGTCGGCACGTCCGAGGCGGAGCGGCGCGAGGCGGTGCTCGACCTCACCGGCGGACGGTGGCCCGAGGTGATCGTCGAGGCGACCGGCCGGGTGGAGGCGTTCCCCGAGGGGATGGCGCTGCTCGCCCCCGGCGGGCGCTACCTCGTCCTCGGCATCTACTCGGGGCACCAGACCGTGGAGCTCGACGTCGTTCGGCTCAACAACCTCAGCCAGCGGGTGATCGGCAGCCTGGGGCCGTCACGCTTCGACGACTACACCGCCACGATCGCCCTCGCGCGCGACCACGGCGCCCGACTCGGCTTCGCCGACCTGGTCGCCCACCGGGCGCCCCTCGCGGACGCCGAGGCCGCGATCGGCGTGGCCGGCCGCGGCGAGGCGATCAAGGCGGTGGTGCTCCCCGAGACCGGCTGAGCCGGGCGAGGCCCTCGTCGACCCCCACGGTGGGCGCCCACCGGAGCACGCGCTGGGTGTCGCGCTGGTCGAAGGTGTGGGCCACCGACAGCTGGCGGGCGGCGAACCGGGTGAGCGGGGGCTCGTCGCCGCGCCACCAGCGGCCCACGATCGAGCCGATCGCTCCCGCCACGGGAGCGGGGATCGCGCGGGGGCGCCCGGCGACGCCGGACGCGGCGAGGATCCCGGCCACCAGCTCGGCGACGGGCCGGGGCTCGTTGCCCGTGACGACCCAGGGCCGGGTCGTCGCCTCCGCACTGTCGAACGTGCGGTCGACCGCCGCGACCAGCGCCGCGGCGGCGTCGTCGACGTAGGTGGTGTCGACGAGGGCCCGGCCGCCGTCGGGCAGCGCGAGCCGGCCGGCCCGGGCCCGGTCGACGATGCGGCCGACGAGCTGGGTGTCGCCGGGCCCCCACACCAGGTGGGGGCGGATCACGACCACGCCGGGGAGGGCCCGGTCGGCCACGAGCTGCTCGGCGAGGGCCTTGGCGTGCGCGTAGGCGTCGGGGCCGCGGTACGACGGCGGCTCCGCACCGGCGCCGATGACCGGATGGTCGGCGAACGCCACCGACGGCGACGACACGTGCACGAGGCGGGCCGCGCTCGCCGCCGCGGCGTCGAGCACGTGCCCGGTGCCCTCGACGTTGACCGCGTACGCGTCGGCGAACGCGGGACGGGGAGCGACGAGCGCCGCGAGGTGCACGATCACGTCGTGACCGTCGGTGGCCGTGAGGACGGCCCCGCGGTCGCGGATGTCGCCGCGCGCGTCGCGGGCTCCGGTGCCCGACGGGCTGCGCTGGAAGCAGGTGACGTCGTCGCCGCGGGCGAGGAGCCGGCCGACGGTCGCGCGGCCGATCAGGCTCGACGCGCCCGTGACCAGGACCCTCATCGACCCGCCAGGAAGCGCGTGGCCGAGCGGGCGAGCGCGACGCGGTCGACCTTGGACTGATGACGGTGGTCGACCGGGAGGCGGCCCGTGAGCACCGCGGCGACCGGGACCGGAGCGGCCGCGCGCACCGCCGCCGCCAGGTCGCCGTCGGCGAGGCGCACCGAGCGGGGTGTGCCCGCGGCCT